>ERZ781272.286-NODE-286-length-48977-cov-4.643616_pt1 | contig 48977 bp, 41 predicted proteins | sample MGYA00375850_ERZ781272 | MGnify/ENA primary metagenome ERZ781272 (study PRJEB29790, sample SAMN06051246) | human gut metagenome | host: Homo sapiens | place: USA: Cincinnati, Ohio | collected 2013-06-21 | study: EMG produced TPA metagenomics assembly of the Gut...
GTGACACAGAAGCTTTGCTAAAATGACACCATTTCTGCTTAAGTAACTGACATTGATTCACAATAAAAATTCATGGTCAAAAATTAATCTTCTACTCTAATCTGCTCTGTAATAAATTTTCCACGCTCTATCTGGTGTTTTAACTTTCTATTCTTTACACTATCGAAAATAATTGAGAAATCATAATCTTCCGGATACAATTCTTCTGCTGCTACATGAAGTTTAATTCTCTTATGGTTAATCCAGATTTTTTTGTCTGCCATTTGAACTTTTAACACTCCCTTTTCATCAGCCACCTTACAAACGATTCCTATTTTTTTATCCGGATATACCATTACACTATCTCCTAATTGAAAATCTCTGCCCTTTTTCATTCCCGATTTCTTTCCTTTTACCTTTTGAATGCGCGAATGCTTTTCTTTTTGCAATTGCTTGGTAGAAATAACATTCATTAAATTCTCCGGCAATTCCTCGTTCCCGTATGCTGACAGCATTGCAGTTCTTAGCATTCCTTCCGGCATTCCCATTTTGCCAGCTATATAGAAAGCACAGCTCTCGCCTGCTTCTCCAATAATCAACTGATATAGAGGTTTCAAACTCTCTTTGCCAAAAGTCATTCTCGCATTTTCGATTCTCTCCTTCTTATCCGCATACTGCTTAACCTCTGGATAATGAGTTGTTACAAGAAACAATGCCCCGCTATTTCGTAATTCTTCCAGTATCGCAATTGCTATCCCCATTCCTTCTGTTGGATCTGTACCTGAACCTAATTCGTCCATAACCACAAGACTTTCTTTGTTAACATTTCTTAATATTTCAAGTACATTCACAATATGTGATGAAAAAGTAGAGAGATTCTCTGATAAATTTTGTCCGTCTCCAATATCACACAAAAAATTATCGTTCATACAAATATCAGCTTCTTTACAAGCCACATGTAATCCACATTGCGCCATCATACAATTTAGTGCAACCGTTTTTATTGCTACCGTTTTCCCTCCTGTATTGGGACCTGTGATAACCACACCATCAAAATCTTTTCCTATTTCAAATTGAAGTGGTACACAATCTTCTTGTTTCATAAGTGGGTGCCGACCATCTCTGAACATAATATATCGTTCCGTATTGATCCCAGGCTCTGAACCACCATATTCCAAACTCAGTTTCCCTTTTGAAAAAATATAGTCTAGTTTTTCTATTGTTCTAATATCTTGTTCGAGATTCTCGGCATTATCTGCGATCATTGCGGATAATGAATATAAGATCCTTCTTTCTTCATTTTCTGCACACAACCTTAAGATCTGCAGTTCCTCATTCTGTTTGCCAACAGTTATAGGTTCCATAAATAATGTACTGCCAGTCGAAGATTGATCTATCACGCTTCCCTTTACCTTATATTTATATTCCTTTTTTATAGGGATGCACAAATGTCCATTTCTCCAAGTACTAAAACTATCTGCCAGGATATCTTTATTTCCTCTAATAAATGCATCTGCTTTTAGTCGAATATTTCTTTCCTTTTGTTCTATTTCATTTCTGAGCGATTTCAACTCTTTCGATGCATTATCATCTATACCCCCATTCCTGATCTGCAGATTGATTACTTCTTTCAAATCTTCCAGGCAATCAAGGTTTTCATCATGATAGGACAAGGAAATATCCCATTGTTTAGATCTGTTTAAATAATTTTTTAGCCTCATCACGGCAACTAAAGCTTTTTCAATTTCTTCAATCTGCGAAATGGATAAGCAGTCTCCCTTCATAGCAACTTGTATACATTCTCTAATACCGTTTAAGGAAACCAAAGGCGGATTTCCATTCTTCTCTATCAAGACTCTGGCCTCACTCGTTTCCCTTAATCTGGCCCGCAGCTCATTTTCAGACAAATACGGAATCGTATCTCTGATTCTTTCTTTTGCCCATGCTGTAAGTGCCAGCTCACTCCATTTTTCTTTTATTTTATCAAACTCCAAAATCTTATCTGTTTGGATCATTTTTTACACTCCTTTCATACTCAGGCATATACCGCTTAACAGCTTGCACTTTCGTATTTGTGCACCCCGTATTTCCAAAACGACAATGCTAAAAAGGTGAAGATACACACGATTATCATTCCAAAGAGTATTCCTTTCAAAGACAATACCCCTATCAGCATTTGTGTCGGCAAAGTTGCAATGATTCCATATGGTAAAATGCAATAAAAAATAATTTTATAGATGCCATAAAAAGCAACTCCCGGAATTTTTAAACATAATTCAATCGCTGTATCCTCTATTTTCACTAAGTTGTTTACAGAAAAAACAAAAAAGGCAAAACACCGTATCAGCACTTCCATATCATAATAAAGTATTGTCATCATCAATACCATCAGCAGATATCCAACCACATTAATGCATGAAAAACTTGTACCACATTCCTTTGCTCCATATAGGAGGATACATGCACTGAATAACAAAAGCGGTATAGAACCAGGATTAACTTTTTCAAAAGTAATCCGCAATAATGGATTTACCGGTTTTGTCAAATATAAATCTAACTCTCCAGTTTGGATTTGCCCCATAACAACTGCATACTGTTGTTTATATGCTTTCTCTAATTTGTTTGGATAATATCCCAGAACCTGTATCGCTCCCTCCGTTGGTGCAATAATACCAGTCAACATTTTTACCAAGGTCGTTTTTCCAGCCCCATTCGGTCCGATCAACCCTACAAACTCTCCTTCGTCTACAGTCATATCAAAAGCATCCACAGCTGTTTTTTCTTCATATTCTCTGTGGAATAGCCCTTTGATACTTCCTATCATTCCTTTCTGCTTTTTGTATCTTTTATACTTTTTTATTAAATTTTCTGCTTGTATAATTTTCATCGTCAAATCCTCCAATCAAATATTTCTTGCGTAAATTCCAAGTATTCTAGCGCCTCTTCAGCGGTTCCATTACATAGCAATTGAATCGCTTAACATCTGTTTCTATGCATTTAACTCAGACCGTTCTTAATGGACCTGAGTCTCTAAAGTACCAAACAACTTAACGCTACAAAGCACTGGCTGTATCGAGACATAAAAAACCGTGGTTTCTGCCCATTATAAATAGACTGAAACCACGGTCTCGCATCTTAAGAGATCAGACAAAATAAATCTACCAGATGAGACAATTGTAGTATATTACAATCGTCATCTCATGATAAATATAATAAAAAGTATGACTGTTACAGCCATACTCTCTCTTAATCTACACATTTAGATAAATATTCCCGGTGTATGCAGTATCCTGTAAGGCATAAACAACCAGCATTTTGCAACGCTGAAAAGGGTACCAAAAATAAAGCACATTTTCAGTGCATACCCTTATATAATTTAGTTGTTCTTTGTCATTACAGAAACGACTAACATTCAAACACCTGCCTTTCATATCACGATGTATAATATAATTTATTTTTCATTAATTGTCAAAAAAGTTTTTAATTACTTTTATAATTGATATATATTAAGGCGTTTCATATATTATAACCTTTATGCGGAAAAATTGCAAGCAGATATTTCAGGTTTACAGGATTGTTTCATGATTCATGCCTGTTAAGCACCTGCTTTCCTTTACAGCATCTATAAAGGGAATGAAACATTTATATGGAACAACAATTCTGTTTCTGCATATCATATACAAAAAGAGTAAGGAGTCATCTCCTATGAGTATGCCAAAAATCGAATGCACAGATATTGACAAATGCTGTGCAGCATCATCTATTCTTCAGTCTATTGCTTTAGAAGGGACTGCCATTTCACATATCCTGAATGCTGAAGGTGAAAAAATCCAGAAAGCGCTTTCCCTGCACAGTTGCGACTGCAAAGCCATTCTTGAGGTCAATAAATCTGTCCAGGATACCATAGATAAAATCACCAGTCTTGAAATGGTTTTAAAAGCAAAGCTTGATTTAATCGTACCCATGCTTGACGATTGCAGAAAAAAACCGCAGAAGCCGGATTGCTGATTGTAGAGCACAGCCCGTAAATAGACAGCAGGCAAAAAACCTCTATGTAGATCATGATCTGCATAGAGGCGCTATACTTTTTATTTTCCGGCAGCCCGGCGCTCATAAGCAACTCTCATCATTTCCCGCGTCAGGCTTACTCCGTCATCCATATCCTTGAGTGTTCTGATATCTGCCCATTTTCCTACTGAAAGCTCATTGGTATCAATGGTAAGGGAAGTATCCCCATCTGCCTCACAGAAAAAGCCCATAAGAAGTCCTCCGGAAAAGCCCCAGGGCTGGCTCTTGTAATAAGTGATATTTTTTACCCTGAGCCCTGCTTCTTCCATAACTTCCCTGGAAACCGTCTCCTCAGCCGTCTCACCGATTTCCGTAAATCCTGCGATCAAAGCGTATTTCTTATATTCTCTTCCTGCATATTTGGTAAGCAAAACCTTGTCGTTATGCGTCACACAGACGATGACCGCCGGACAGATTTTCGGATAGATCCGATTTCCGCATTTCGGGCAATACAGCATCCGCTCCCTTGTATCATGCTCCAGATGTGCCGCGCACCTTCCGCAGAAAATATTATTTCTATACCATATGTCCAGATGATATCCGACAATTCCCGCATAAGCCATTTCTTTCGGAAGTGCCTCTCTCAGCAGGCTCACCGGCTGGTATGTATATTCTGTATTCTCCGGAATATCCTCCAGAGATAAAAATATTTTTGTATGGTCTACCGCAAACAGATAGATTCCCCTGTCAGCTTCTGCGCCGATCGCCGCAAAAGCCGGATAAGCAATCCGTCCCTCTATGTACTGTATAAGTATTTTGCCATTCTTGTATACAAGACAGATATCGGAAGCAACTGCTTTTAAATGCCTGTACTCGTTTCTTAGTCTATGTGGCTGAATATCCTGTATCATGTCGTACTCCTCCTGTCCGTATGATTGTATCACAGATATAAGAGCAGAATCAAGCTTCGAACAGAGAGAAGTATCCCGAAGATATCTACGGGCAATTTACCATCCTCTCTAAATCACCATATCCCAAACACTTTCTCCGGGATGAAACAGAAGTGTAAAACACTGCTCGCGACCTTCCACAACCACCTTGCAGTCAAATCTCTGACAATAAATCCCCGCATAATGCTTCTGGTCCTTTTTGATAATACGGATATCCCGAAGTGTCTGCAGACACCCCTCTTCATCCATATATTTTATCAGCTTTGGCATGACCCGTCCGGTTGAAGTAAACCAACAATCCACGGCAACCTTCTGATACTTCCCGGAAACTGCATGCTCCTCCTTCTTCTCCTTTCCGGCTTCAACTGTAAATCCCATAACCAAGCGCCTCCTACTCCACTTTTATTTTTTCATAATCAACCGTTCGTTTTTCCCTGCTGATGCCGCCGCTCATATGATCGATGCCGCTGCCGATAAAAACGGCCCGTTTCACAGCATCCTTTCCGTATCTTCTGCGGATTTTGTCGACGGAGGTCTCCAACTGTTCTGTCTTTTCGTAATCCACGTCATCAAACATCTGCAATTGCCGCATATCCGCCTGATCCCTGATACGGCTGACGTGAATACCCAAATGGCGTATCGGTGTTCCATCCCACAACAGATCAAACAACTGACTTGCATACCGATGAATTTCTCTTGTAAGATTTGTCGCGTTTGTCAGGGTCATCTGACGGCTTGCGTACTGAAAATCAAAGGTCTTGATCCCTACTGCGACCACCTCCGCCCGTACATCGGCCGCACGGAGCCTGGTTCCAACCGTCTCTGCAAGAGCCAGAAGCACCAGCTTCGCAGTGGATGCATCACATACATCGAAGGCAATGGTCGTACTGTTCCCGTATCCCTTGTTGGCAGGAATCTCTGACTGAACCACGGATACGTCTGCTCCATTTGCAAAGTTCTGAATCAGTTCTCCGTGTTTTTTCAAATGGCTTCTCAGTATGCGTGTATCCGCCTCTGCCAATTCTCCAATCGTACAGATGCCCAGATTGTACAGCTTCTTTGCAGTTGCATTTCCTACAAAAAACAATTTTGAAACAGGCAGAGGCCACATTTTCTGCGAAATCTCATGTTTCCACAGCGTATGCACCTGGTCCGGCTTCTGAAAATCACCTGCCATTTTAGCCAGCAGCTTATTTTCGGAAACTCCGACATTTACTGTAAAGCCCAGCTCCTCCCGTATCTGATTCCGTATCCGGTCTGCTGCAGCTATCGGCTCTCCCCACAGCCGCTGCGTCCCTGTCATATCAATAAACGCTTCATCTATGGAGTATTGTTCTACATCCGGTGAATATTGCCGCAAAATATCCATAAACGCCCTGGAACACTGATCATACAGTTCATAATTCGGAGGCAGCAGCTTCAGATTCGGACATTTCTGCAGGGCTTCCATAATACTCTCCCCTGTCCGAATCCCGTATTTCTTTGCCGGTATAGATTTTGCCAGTATAATTCCGTGCCGCATAGCTGTATCTCCGCCAATGGCAGAAACCTCATTCCGCAGGTCCAACTGCCCGCCCAGATGCCGGAGCCTGTAAACTGCCTCCCATGATAAAAAAGCCGAATTGACATCTATATGAAAGATGACTCTTTTCATATGCATCCTCTCCTTATGTCTCTTATTTTAACGAACATAAGTTCTGATTTCAAGAGGGAATATTTGTAAATAAGTCCGGACCTTCATAGAAATCCTGTTTAAACACAGAGCAATATGGAGTACTTTTGCAGAAGGCGCCTTCACACCTCTTGCAGCATTAAAATAAGCTCTGCTGTACATATGGCTGATATTGCTGTAAAAGCGGCGGAATTTTATGAAGGGCCGTCTCCCAAAACGCGGGATTATAAATCCAGTCTTCCACTTCTTTTTCTTCCAGAATCAGCGGCATCCGGTCATGCACCTTTTCCATGGAAGCATTTGCCGCCGTTGTCAGGATCACAAAACGGTCTTCCTCCTGAAACCGGTTATAAAAGCCGGCCATGTAAATGACCGGGGTATCCTCCCGGAAAAAGGTTACCTTATTTTTGGCAGCATCCCATTCGTAGAACTTCCCGGCAGGAATCACACAACGCCTGTGCAGCACACTTTCCCGGAAAGTTTTCTTTTCAGGAGCTGTCTCTGCCCTGGCATTGATAAGCAATCCCTTCTTTTGGTACTGCAAAAATCCCCAATGCATAAATTCCACAGAGAGTGCAGGTCTTTTCCCGGTCAAAACAGCAGCCTCCTGTGAAGGATAAATATCACGGGCACCCCGCAGACACTCTTTTCTGTCTATATCCCCAACCAACCTCTCGATTTCTCTCATTGTCTCATCATCTACATAATATCTGCCGCACATACTTCTCCTCCTATACTATTATTGTTTCAGCGTTTTGCCTTCTTTATCCTCCCTGTCCAGAAGACCGCCCTGTCCGTCATAATGCTCCCGGTAAGTCCGGACTGTAAGCCCATCGGTCTGCGCTAACTGTCTTTGCAATTTTGTAAGCTTTTTCTCATATTTCTTTATTGTCCTGGGATTTTCGTATTTGTTTCCATCTGAAGTAATACACAAATCTTTAATTCCTAAATCCAAATCTGTTTTCCCATTGGTGTGCGGCAGCTCCCCGTGCTCTGTTTCTACCAGAATAGACACATAGTATTTCCCGCTTGGCATTTGTGAAACAGTCGCAGATTTTACCTGCCCCTGAAATATTCTGTGTAACTTTGCCATTGCCGTTTTTGATTTCTTTCCGATATGACAGTGTCTGGTTATATACAAAACAGCAGCAGCCAAATGTTTTTGCCATTTCTTCTGAAACATTACCTGCGCCGCAAGCAAAATATGCGTCTGTCCAAAAGGTATGTTCTTTCCGGAAATGTTTCCTGAGATAATTTGGATAGTGTTCTCATATATGATATGCCGTATAACTTTTCATCAGATTTACAATTCTGCTGACAGACATGTAATACTGTAGCAGGTATTTGTGTCTTTTTTTAGATTTCCATGTTCCCATGTCGATAGTATACCACAAAAATCCACTTTTGGTGGCCTTAACCTACCGTCTAAAACCAGTGGAATTGCAGTCGACCTATTTCAAAAAAAATTTATGAAAATCTTTACACAAAGGACTATATTGTTTTTGAAAGACGTAGTATAATAGTTAAGGTTCATATTTGGTGTCCTGACTATACACAGGCGCCAGGCATTCATAAAAATTATACAAAAAGGAGATGATTTTTTATGGAAATTACAAACGATATTAAATACGTAGGGGTGAATGACCACAACGTAGACCTGTTCGAAGGACAGTATGTGGTAAAAAACGGCATGGCATACAATTCCTACGTCATTCTTGATGAAAAAATTGCTGTAATGGATACGGTAGATGCCCACTTCACCCACGAATGGCTGGATAATCTTCAGGAAACTCTCGGCTCCCGTCAGCCGGATTATCTGATCATCCAGCATATGGAGCCGGACCATTCCGCAAATATTGCAAACTTTATGCAGACCTATACAGATACTACCATTGTATCCTCTGCAAAAGCATTTGCCATGATAAATCAGTTCTTTGGCACTGATTTTGCTGACAGACGCATTGTTGTAGGCGAAGGCGATACCCTCTCCCTGGGCAAACACACCCTTGCATTTGTTGCTGCACCTATGGTTCACTGGCCGGAGGTTATTGTTACCTACGATACTTATGACAAGGTTCTTTTTTCCGCTGACGGCTTCGGCAAATTCGGTGCTTTGGATATAGAAGAAGACTGGGCTGACGAAGCACGCCGCTATTACATCGGCATTGTCGGCAAATACGGCGCTCAGGTACAGAACCTGCTGAAAAAGGCTTCCGGTCTGGATATTCAGACCATCTGCCCGCTGCACGGACCAGTTCTGAAGGAAAATCTCGGCTATTATCTTGGACTCTACAATACCTGGTCCTCCTATTCTGTAGAGACAGAGGGCATTGTCATTGCTTACACCTCTGTATACGGTCATACAAAAAAGGCTGTAGAGGCATTGGAGGACAAGCTTCGTGCCAAAGGCTGCCCGAAGGTCGTTGTTCATGATCTGGCCCGCTGTGATATGGCAAAGGCAGTCGAGGATGCATTCCGCTACGGCAAGCTGGTACTTGCTTCCACAACCTATAATGCAGGTATTTTCCCATTTATGCGTGATTTCATCGATCACCTGACCGAAAGAAATTATCAGAACCGTACCATCGGACTCATTGAAAACGGCACATGGGCACCGCTTGCAGCAAAAACCATGAAAAAAATGTTTGAAGGCTGCAAAAAGCTGACCTTTGCCAACACGACCGTACACATCCGGTCCGCGTTAAGTGAAGAAAGCAGTTCGCAGCTTGAGGCACTGGCTGATGAGCTTTGCCGCGACTATGTAGCACAGAGTGACAGCGCTGACAAAAATGATCTGACTGCACTCTTTAACATCGGCTATGGTCTCTATGTTGTTACCTCCAACGATGGCAAAAAGGATAATGGCCTGATCGTAAATACCGTTACACAGCTTACCAATACTCCAAACCGTATTGCAGTTGCGATCAACAAGGCTAACTATTCCCACCATATCATTAAGCAGACCGGTATCATGAATGTAAACTGTCTGTCTACAGACGCACCATTCAGTGTATTCGAAACCTTCGGTTTCCAGAGCGGCAGAAATACGGACAAATTTGCTTCTATGACCCCGCTTCATTCTGACAATGGGCTGGCATTCCTGCCAAGATATATCAATTCCTTTATGTCTCTGAAGGTAGAACAGTATATTGATTTCGATACTCATGGATTGTTTGTGTGCAGCATTACGGAAGCGCGTGTGATTTCCTCTGTGGAGACGATGACCTACACCTACTACCAGAACAACGTAAAACCAAAACCGGAGACCGAGGGCAAAAAAGGATTTGTCTGCAAGGTTTGCGGATTCATCTATGAAGGTGATGAGCTGCCGGATGATTATATCTGCCCGCTGTGCAAACACGGCGCTGCTGATTTTGAACCCATCGGCTAAGAAAGTGCCTGTCAGCGTATAATAAATATTAAAATTTCCCGTAACGCAAAGAGGGTATCGGCAGAAGCAAACGGAATTGCTTCTCCGATACCCTCTTTTATTCACAGGAAAACTGAAGCGGACCTGCCCGCTTTGTTCCATTGCTGGCCTTTATTTCTTGTCAAACACATACATACTGAAAAAATATGCGGCATTACCGCTCCATTCGATTTCCATGCCGCAGCTCTTCGCCAGAGCATCCACGCTGATACAGTAAGCAGACAGACAGGAAAACCGCATATCCTCATGGAGACATGGCTTTCCCTCCTGAAGTGCACAGACAGCACAATAATTGCAGGGACCGCACATAGCAGGAAAGCCGTCCATATGTAAGCCCTCTTCCTTCAGATGCTTCATCGCACTGCGTGTCATTTGAATATGCATCTTTTTAAGCGGCTTTGTTTCATTTCCGTCCATGGCATTGTCTACAAGGTATTTGGTCTGAAACACTACTGCTTTCCGGTATGCCCTGACACGGTCTTCCATTTCCTGAGGCGTGCCGCAGTACGGCGGACAGCCATAATTTTTGTTATAATTTCCACAGTCGTTTTCCTCGCAGAGCGCACGGAAGCCATGTATGAATACGATATCCTCCGTGTCTATCACAGATGCGTTCACAAATCCTTCTTCCTCTGCAATCTCTAAAATTCTCTTCTCTTCCATATCCGTACTCTCCTCTGTATCCATGATATCTATTGCATTTCTTCCGCGAACGGCTCCTGACACTTATAGAAGTGGGAGCTTCCCGCTTCAGCCACTGCTGTATTGGCGGAGCCTTTACGATACCGCAGCGTCTTACACAGTGCCCGCGGGCGTTAGATTCGGGCCGGACTGCATTTAGAACAAAACGGAATACTTTACTATGAAACAAAAAAATAGCCGATTCATCTCACCACCTATTGAGGTGGGAGAATTCTCGACGGTTATATTAAAATGGGTCACTTTTTCTATAAAGTCCCAGAATGCCGTTCCCTTCTCTTTGACGCCTAGCCATAAGCCAGGTGGGTGTCCTCAACAGGTGTTCTGCCTTCCACGACGAGAGGCCTGACATCCGACCTGCGATATTGGAGTCCCAAAATGTCAGTGTAGGTTCAAAATAAAAAGGGGCCTCGCACATTCCAGGATTGAAATACGTTTTTTCTGATTTATATTATACTCTAGTATATGTGTTTTTTCAACATAAAATGCACAAGAAAAATTTAGAAAAAATTATACCGGTTGCGACTAAAGCGCCGCCCCATTTCCGGGTAGTATACGCGCCCTGCCATAAAATGTCAACTGATTTTTTTAATTCCGGAAAATCAAACCGGCATCCACTGAAAGCACCCGGGCACCTGCACAAGAATAAACGACCTCTTTCCTCAAAGCAGAAAAACAAAACGGAATACTTCCTATGCAAAAATAAAAGGGCCGCAAATCACTGTATTCCGGCAATTTGCAGCCCATGAAAGCTTATTTTATAACTGAGGGCCAGCGGAAACAAGAGCTTTTCCAGCTTCGTTTCCTTCGTATTTTGCAAAGTTTTTGGTAAATCTCTGTGCAAGATCCTTAGCCTTAGCTTCCCACTCAGAAGCATCTGCATAAGTATCGCGAGGATCAAGAATCTTCGGGTCTACGCCCGGAAGCTCTGTCGGAACTTCAAAGTTGAAGAACGGAATCTTCTTGGTCGGTGCATTCAGAATGTCGCCGTTAAGGATCGCATCAATGATACCACGGGTATCCTTAATGGAGATACGTTTCCCTGTGCCGTTCCATCCGGTATTTACCAGATATGCTTTCGCACCGCTCTTTTCCATTCTCTTAACAAGCTCTTCCGCATATTTGGTAGGATGCAGCTCAAGGAATGCCTGGCCAAAGCAAGCGGAGAAGGTTGGCGTAGGCTCTGTAATACCACGCTCTGTACCTGCCAGCTTAGCTGTGAAGCCGGACAGGAAGTAGTACTGTGTCTGCTCCGGAGTCAAAACAGATACCGGAGGAAGTACGCCGAAAGCGTCTGCGGACAGGAAGATAACATTCTTAGCTGCCGGAGCCGCGGAAACCGGACGAACGATTTTCTCAATATGATCGATGGGATAAGATACACGTGTATTCTCTGTTACGCTCTTATCTTCGAAGTCAATTTTGCCCTCTGCATCCAGAGTTACGTTCTCAAGAAGAGCGTTTCTCTTGATTGCATTGTAGATATCCGGCTCAGATTCCTTGTCCAGATTGATAACTTTTGCGTAGCAGCCGCCTTCAAAGTTAAATACACCGTTGTCATCCCAGCCATGCTCATCATCACCAATCAGGAGACGTTTCGGGTCTGTTGACAGAGTCGTTTTACCTGTTCCGGAAAGACCGAAGAAGATTGCAGTATTTTCGCCGTTCATGTCTGTGTTTGCAGAGCAGTGCATGGAAGCAATACCCTTCAGAGGCAGATAGTAGTTCATCATGGAGAACATACCTTTCTTCATTTCTCCGCCGTACCATGTGTTCAGAATCACCTGCTCACGGCTTGTAATATTGAATACGACTGCCGTCTCAGAATTCAGACCTAATTCTTTATAATTTTCAACTTTTGCCTTGGAAGCGTTGTAAACAACGAAATCCGGCTCGAAATTCTCAAGCTCTTCGGCAGTAGGCTGAATGAACATGTTCTTAACAAAATGAGCCTGCCATGCAACCTCTACGATAAAACGAATACCCATACGCGTATCAGCGTTGGTACCACAGAATGCATCTACTACGAAAAGTCTCTTATTGGAAAGCTCTTTTAATGCAAGTTCTTTTACAGCATCCCAGGTTTCCTTGCTGGCCGGATGGTTATCATTTTTATACTCATCGGAAGTCCACCATACCGTATCTTTGGAGTTTTCATCCATTACGATGAACTTATCTTTAGGAGAACGACCTGTATATATACCAGTCATTACATTAACTGCACCAAGCTCACTTACCTGTCCCTTTTCAAAGCCTTCCAGACCTGGTTTGGTTTCTTCTTCAAACAACATTTCAAAAGAAGGGTTGTGCACAATTTCCGTGGTTCCGGTAATGCCATACTTACTTAAATTAATTTCTGCCATCTTTCATTTTACCTCGTTTCTTCAAAAGTATATAATTGATGAGTAAATAATAGGATAACTGCCTGCAGATACAGGTCTTACGATATCTTTCCAAAGAAGCTGAGCGTTCTCACTTCTGATATCACATTATACATAATAAATCAATAACATGTCAATACTTTCACAAAGAAATTGTATTCAAATTTATACAAAAACATCCTCTCAAATGATTCCGTTTAATTTTTGATACAAGTCTTTTGCATAAGTATCGGTCATACCGCTGACAAAGTCTGTCACAAGAAGGAGCCTTAAATACAGTTTTTCTTCTTCAGAAACGGCCTTTTTCGCATAAAGATGATACGTCTGACGATAGTTTTCGGAAATGAGCGCTACCAGCTTCTTCTCCATCATCTGAAGCGGTTCCTCCGTATCATAATAAAGCACTGCAGGCACAAAACGATCCATAAGGAAATTCAGAATCGTCCCTGCCGCAACCTCCTGCTGAAGAATTGGTTTGGAGGAAAAGGCATAACGGCAGGCAATATCCCCAAGTGCCTTTACTACACATTCTGCATAGGTTCTGTAAAAAATATCATGCGGATAGGTTCCATCCATGATTGCTCCGTAATTGGAGGTAAATCCATATGTAGCACAAAAGATCAGCGAACTCTGCAGGCGAACCAGAAAATTCTGCACCGCATAAAGCTGAGGATTCTCCACCTTGCGTAAAATGCCGTTCTCATACTGATGATCCAGCATCGCAACCGGATTCAGCCCCGAACTATCTGCCTGTGCCTTTTCCTGCGCCGAAAGCAATTCTTCCCGAAGCTTCCCGTAAGAAATGCAGCCCTTCTTGAAAGCATCCTCAATATCTGCTGTACGGTAAGCGATATCATCCGCAGCTTCCAGGATAAAGGTAAGCGGATGACGCTTTCCTTCTGTTCCCATTTCCCTGGATATCATTTCGTAGAGAGACTGTTCCGCATAAAAATAGCCCATTTTTTTATATTTGATATTTCCGTTTTTCAGATTGATCTCCTCCGAAGACACCGGATATTTCATGATCGTATTCAAAAGCGCATAGGTAAGGTTCATTCCATATTCATTTACCAGAAAATGCAGCTTGCTCACCTGTCTAAGTGCCTGGGCATTTCCCTCAAAATGATAAAAATCCTGCAGCATCTGATTGGACAAAAGCTCCGTAACCGGCCTGCCTTTGTATTTCAGTCCGCGCATATTTTTGGAAAACCAATCTCGAATGGCCTCCTCACCGAAATGGCCGAAGGGAGGATTCCCCAGATCATGTATAAGACCCGCACACTGCAGAATGTCACAAATATCGGATTTCGTCTGCTGGGTAAAGGACGGATCTCTTTTATTTTCTATTAAATACTGCGCAATATTCTGACCCAGAGATTTTGCAAAGGAAGAGACCTCCAAAGAATGCGTCAGCCTGGTTCTGATAAAATCACTTTTATCCAACGCAAACACCTGCGTCTTATCCTGCAGTCTCCGAAAAGAAGAGCTTCCTATGATTCGATGATAGTCCTTCTCAAATTCGCTTCGCAGATCTCCCTGCCGCTGTGCTGTGGTCTTGCCGTAATAGCCTGCTCTCTTAGGTGAGAGAAGTCTGTCCCACTCCATGTCACTCACCCAATGCCGAGAATCTTTTTCACTGCCGCCGGCATATCCGGTGCATTCACAACCGTATCATGCAGTACCGGCGCCGTACGGATTTCTTCCACGGCATTCGGAATCTTCACTCCGGAAAGCGCAGCTAACGCATCTGCAAGGCTAAAATCATTTATTCCATCGTATCTGTCGGAAAGTGCATTCATAACGCTTCTGGTAAATTTATAAGGACTTGCTGTAGATGCAATGACTGTCGGGATATGATCCCCGGTATCACGCAGATATTTCTGGTATACACCTGCCGCTACTGCCGTATGCGGGTCGATTACATAATTGCTTCCATAATAGGTAGCGCTTATCGCTTCTTTTGTCTCGCCTTCACTGCAGTAATTGCCGTAGAAATCCGCAAGCTGAGCTTTCATCTCATCTGTGATCGTATATTCCCCGCCCCGGCTCAATGCCTGCATCAGCTCTGCGCACTTCTGCGCATCCTCCCCTGTCAGACGATAGATCAGACGTTCCAGGTTACTGGAAATCAGAATATCCATAGAAGGAGAGGTTGTCAGAATGAATTCTCTTTTTCTGTCATAAATTCCTGTGCGGAAGAAATCATACAACACTCTGTTCTCATTAGACGCACAGATCAGTCTGTGAATCGGAAGTCCCATCTGTTTTGCATAATATGCCGCCAGAATATTTCCGAAATTTCCTGTAGGAACTACGGCATTGATTTCCTGTCCTGCTTCAATCCTTCCTTCTTTTACGAGATTTGCATACGCATATACATAATAGACGATCTGCGGTACAAGGCGGCCGATGTTAATGGAGTTTGCGGAGGAGAACTGATAGCCGGCCTGATCCAATTCCTCTGCAAGCGCTTTATCATTAAACATCTTCTTCACTGCCGTCTGTGCATCATCAAAATTGCCGGTAATTCCCACTACATAAGTATTGCCGCCCTTCTGTGTGACCATCTGTTTTTCCTGAATCGGGCTGACACCATGCTTCGGATAAAAGACTATAATCCTGGTTCCGGGTACATCTGCAAAACCTGCCATAGCTGCTTTGCCGGTATCTCCGGAGGTTGCAGTCAAAATCACGATTTCATTCTTTACCTGATTCTTCTTTGCTGCGGTTGTCATCAAATGAGGAAGAATGGACAGTGCCATATCTTTAAACGCGATTGTTGCTCCATGGAACAGCTCCAGGAAATATACGCCGTTGGCTTCATGTAGCGGTGCAATTTTCTCCGTATCAAATTTCGCATCATAAGCATTGGAAATACAGCTTTTTAATTCTTCTTCCGTAAAATCCGTAAGGAACCGGCTCATAACCTCATAAGCAGTCTCCTGATATGTCATCTGTGAAAGACGGTCGATAGGCACATCCAGCTTCGGGATGCTGGTTGGTACGAATAATCCCCCATCTTCTGAAAGCCCCTTCAAAATAGCCATAGAAGCTGTTACTGTCTCTTCCGTCCCTCTCGTACTCTTATACAATACCTGCATTGTCGTTCCTGCCTTTCTGTAGTTCTCTTTTTTGATTATCGGCAACATTGTACCATGAACTTTAGCAAAATACTATAGTAAAATTGCTTGATTTTCCTGTATGATAAAAGGCCATACAGGAAATCCTGTACAGCCCTCTTCCATCCCTTATTCCGCTGTGTCATTCTTCACCATTTGAACAACTTCGGTATTTTTCTCTTCTTTATTCCCCTTACCGGAGGTTTCATCCCCATCCGGATACGTATAAAATTCATGGACACCATGCTTAAACAGTTTTTTGAGGTCTTTTTCAAACCAGTTAATATTGTGCGTTTCAGCCGCTGATTTCTGAATAAAGAATAAAGCGCCCTCTGAATAGTCCACACCTTCCAGTGCCTGTTTTACCGCCTCTTTTGTTTCATCTGATACCGTAACCTCACTGATACGTCCATCATAGGTCGGAGAAAACTGCGGTACCCCATCTCTGTATTCCCATATGACCTCTGTAATCGTATCCGGAAACTCTTCATGCTTCACACGGTTCATGATCACGTTTGCGACCAAAATCCTGCCCTTCATATCTTCACTGCCGGCCTCTGCTTCCACAATCTGAAGCAATGTCTCATAATCCGTATCTGACATTATTTTCGGCGTCGCAGCCATGGAAATTGCTTTGGAATCAAAATTATCCACTGTAGTTGCCATAGAAGCACTTACATTCATCTCTGTTGCATTGCGTGCCACCTTGGCCACTCGCTGCCCTACAATGACCTCCTCACAGGAGGTTCCGATTCTATTCACTGTCATTCCCGGCATCGGTGCTTCGCCAACTCCGGATGCAATTCCTGCAATTCCGCTTGGAAGCCCGGAAGTTTCTCGTCCTTCGGTAACTGTATTCTGTACCTTCTCCTCTGACTCAGAAGCAGCAAATACCTGGTTACGCTCGTCACCGCTCATGATCTTCGAGCCTACCGCAATCAGGACCGCCAATACTGCACACACACTCACCATGACAAAGCTATGGAAGGAACCTCTGCCTGCCCTTTCATATTTATTCCGGCGTTTCCTTTGATTTGTATTGTGCTGTGTTTGTTTCCTAGTTTTCATACTCTTCATTCCTTGCATTTTCATTATGTTTTTTTAATTTTTTTATTTCTTTTGTAACATTTCTGTAATGCATAAGAAAATTATATTTAATAAGAGTAGATATGTCAAGCGATTTTTTTACATAATTGTATAAATATGGCAGAATTCAAAAGAAAAATAAAAAAATCTGCAGGAAATTTCACTTGAAAGATTCACTTTCAAGATAAGACGCTCAACATACCTTGCATTTCCTTACAAAAGCTCTTACCTCTTATAGCCTGAACAAGGCAAAGAGCCTCCGTATCCTGTATGTCCCCTCAAAATCTCCCCAGATTTTCCATGAACTCTGCTGTTATCATTATTATAGACAAGGCCTGTCCGGCCGTCAAGTTTTTTCGTGCGAGCCATTTCCGTCCCATTTGACAGCATTCGGGGGTTTTTCCTCTGCAAACCCATTTTTCTGCACATCAATATCCATTAAATCAGTTCGAAATGTCTGCACGCATTCCAAATCCCGTCCTCCATGAGTGGAGATGTTACATAATCTGCAGCCTGCTTCACTGCCTCCGTGCCGTTTCCCATTGCGACACCGACTCCGGCAGCCTTCAGCATTTCCAGGTCATTCACACTATCTCCGAACGCAAAAGTATCTGCAATATCTAAATCCAACAGCCCGCATACTTTTTCAATCCCTGCGCCCTTATGAAAGCCCTTCGGTACCATTTCAACCACAGCTTCATTGTGAATCATATAATCATAATATGTTTCCAGCTTCCGGAAGCAGGATTCGCAGTCCGCCTTTTCCGTAGCGCAGGCGAGCTTGGATATCTCCCATTTGCCCCAATGCCCGGCAATGGACAAAAGATGCTCTCCCAGCTCTTCTGTGAGCTTTTTTCCATAAAAATCCCGGGCAAATTCCTCGGGGTCCATATATATGTATTCCCTGCCCTCCAAAATAGGGCGAAAGCCATAATGCCGCACTGTATTCACTGTATACTCCGCCAATTCATTATCCAGACGCTTGTAAAACACGGTCTCTCCATTATATTCGATCATGGTGCCGCATCCGGATACAATGCCATCAAAGCCAAGCCCCAGCAAATCCGGATTCCGGATATAGCTCCTGCAGCGCCCGCTGCATAAAAAAGCCAGATTTCCGTTTTTCCGCAGCCGTATGATTGCCTCCTTTGCACTTACCGGAATTTCGTTCTTTATATTCCACAGGGTTCCATCAATGTCAAAAAAAACTGCTTTTTTCTTCCGCATTCTCCGATTGCTCTCCTTCCTTTATTCTCTCTTTGCTACCGGCTTTCCGGCGCACAAAAAGCACATGGGCACGATATAGCAGCATGCTGCGATCCACGCCGTCTGATCCGCAAAGCAGATAGCCGTATATCCGAACTGCTTAACAAAAACAAGACTGACAATACATCTGGCAATCATCTCCAGCACGCCGGAGATCATCGTTCTCCCGGAATAACCGAGTCCCTGTGTACTCATACGGCATACATTCAAAATTCCCAGACACCAGTAGAAATATCCCATGCACCGCAGATACTGCGCAGAGGCATCCAATACACCTGCCGCCTCTCTGCTTATAAAGATCATGGAAAGTGTTCTTCCGCCGAATACCAATACCAGACCAACCACAGCACCATAAAAAACGGCAATCCCAATTCCATCGTTAATACCTTTTTTAATACGGTCGGTTTTTCCCGCGCCCAGATTCTGTCCACAGAAAACCGATACTGCCGTAGCAATGGCATCAAATGGACACATGGTCAGTTGTTTGAGCCGCACCCCTGCCGTAAAGCCCGAAACATAAACGCTGCCCAAACTATTATTGGCAGCCTGCATGACCATGCTGCCTATAGCTGTAATGGAATACTGCAGTCCCATAGGCACACCCATGGCGATCAGGTCTCTTACTGCCCGGCCCCTTACCCGGCAATTGGAACGCTCCGGTTTCAGAAGCCCCACCCGTTTCCAAATATATATCAAACACAGAATTCCGCTTACCGCCTGTGCTGCCACCGTAGCAGCCGCTGCTCCCGCACAGCCCCATTTCAGTACTACGATGCAGAACAGGTCCAATACAATGTTCATCACTGTAGAAACCGCCAGAAAAATAAACGGCGTTCTGCTGTCTCCCACAGAGCGCAGAATCCCGGACAACAGATTGTAGAGCAAAGTGAACGGAAGCCCCAGAAAAATGATCAGCAGATATTGATATGCATTTTCATAAATTTCCTCCGGCACCGATAAAATATGTAAAATCCACGGACACAACAAAGCACAGACCACTGTCATCAATACAGCCAGAACACCTGTTAAAGCCATGGCATTAAATATATAATCGCGCATCTCCCCATACTTTCCCGCACCAAAACTCTTCGCCACAGGAACTCCGAAACCAACACAGGAACCAATACAAAAGCCCAGCACCAGAAACTGTACGCTGCTGGATGCTCCCACACTTGCCAATGCCCCGGTTCCAAGAATTCTGCCTACAATAGCAGCATCAATGATGTTATAGGTCTGCTGAAGCAGATTTCCGATCAAAAGGGGGACAGCAAACTGCAGCATCAATGGAAGCGGCCGCCCCTCCGTCATACTTTTTGCCAAAATTCTCACCTTCTGTTTTTTCGTTTTCATATTCATAAATAAACGTCCGCATTCCGGAAAATCATAAGTTCAGAAATACGGACGTATTATTTAAAATCATATTATTTAGCTTCCCGAATTCTTTACATCCTGTCTTTTTCCTATCTGTTGTTGATAGCTGTTACCAGAGCGTCAATACTTGCACGGATAATATCCGGGTCCACGCCTGCGCCCCAGGAGAGGGTTCCATCCGGCTTACGGATACCAACATATGCAATCGCCTTAGAGCTGGAGCTCTGCTCCAGCGCATGCTCCTGATAAGTCACCAAATCAAATTTCAGCTCGTATGCCTTCTTCAGCGCATTGCTGACTGCATTCAAACGGCCGTTTCCTTTGGCTTCTGTTGTAATGGTTCTTCCACGGAAGGTAGAGGTTACCTGAGTCGTAATTCCTCCATCCTTTTGCTGGAAGTGTACTTCATTAATGCTGTATGGCTCCACCACATTTTCGAAGGTTTTCTTAAATAAATCAAATATTTCTTCCGGAAGCAGTTCCTTATGGCTGTGATCGGAAACAGCCTTTGCAGCATAACCCATAGCCTCACGCATTTTCGGCGGAAGATTCAGACCAAATTTGCTTTCCAGAATATAGCCTACGCCGCCTTTGCCGGACTGGCTGTTGATTCGAATAACATCCGCATCATAGTTACGTCCAACATCTGTCGGATCAATCGGAAGATACGGAACTGTCCAGTGATTGGGGTCCTTTTCTTCTTTCCAGTGCATGCCCTTTGCTATGGCATCCTGATGAGAACCGGAAAACGCAGCAAATACCAGTGCACCGCTGTATGGACTTCTCTCATCCACCTTCATTCCCGTACATTTCTCATATACCTCACAGATATGCGGCATATCAGAAAAATCAAGCTTTGGATCCACACCCTGGGAATACATGTTCATACCCATAGTTACAATATCTACATTTCCTGTACGCTCTCCATTTCCAAACAGGGTTCCCTCAATTCTGTCAGCGCCTGCCAGAAGGCCCATCTCGGAATCTGCCACACCGCAGCCGCGGTCATTGTGCGGATGCAGGGAAACAATCACATTCTCGCGGTATTTCATGTTTTCGCACATGTACTCAATCTGGCTTGCGTATACATGCGGCATAGAATGCTGTACCGTTACCGGAAGATTGATGATGCACTTATTATCCGGAGTGGGTTTCCATACGTCTAAAACTGCATTACATACTTCCAATGCATACTCCGGCTCTGTGCCCGTGAAGCTCTCAGGACTATATTCAAACTGGAAATTGCCCTCCGTTTCATCTGCAAGCGTCTTTAACAGAGCGGCTCCCTCCACTGCAATCTGCAGAATTTCTTCTTTGGATTTTTTAAATACCTGTTCTCTCTGTGAAACGGAAGTAGAATTGTATACATGAACAATCGCCTTAGGCGCACCTTTCACCGCCTCAAATGTCTTGCGGATAATATGCTCTCTCGCCTGTGTCAGAACCTGAATAGTCACATCATCCGGAATCAAATTCTGCTCAATCAGAGTACGAAGGAATACATATTCTGTTTCAGATGCAGCCGGAAATCCTACTTCGATTTCCTTAAAGCCGATTTCTACCAATAATTTAAAAAATTCAATCTTCTGCTCCAAACTCATCGGAATGACAAGTGCCTGGTTGCCATCTCGAAGATCGACACTGCACCATACCGGTGCCTTATCTACATACTCCTTTTCCGCCCATTTCATACATCTCACAGGCGGCATAAAATACTGTCTCTGATACTTACTTACATTCATCATTTCTCGATCTCCTCCATTCATTTTGCGTCATTTTTCTTAAAAGAGCCGCTATTTTCTCAGGAACCGTCAGAAAATAACCTGAACAGCCTGCGCAGTCCCATGCAGATTTAGACATGCAAGATGTTCAAGTGCTTCATTGACAGTTCCTTACCGAAAATACCTGTCCGAAAGGCTTTAAGTCTACTGAAAAGTTCATAATGCCTTCATACAATAAAAAATCTTCCGACTCTACAGTTTTCCTGTAAGAGACGAAAGACAAATGTCCTGCGCGGTACCACTCTTATTTATGAACGGCTTCATACACTCATGAGATACGGAACCTCCAAAGAAATCCTTATATCCTCTCCAGATAACGGTGGATACCGTCTGCGTCTACTTTCCACAAAGATTTCGGGCAGATGCTCAAAGGCGAGTTCCATGACTTCCTTCCGCCGCTTTCCACCAGCCAGCAGCTCTCTGTGCTCCAGTCCTCATGTACTATTCCTCATCAACGCTTTTTCTTATTCATCGATGTTACCAGCTTATCATTTTCGCTTATTCTTGTCAAGCACAAAATCGGGGCAACAGGATTTGAACCTGCGACCTCACGGCCCCCAGCCGTGCGCGCTACCAAGCTACGCCATACCCCGGTGAATGATATTATATCAACTCTCAGGGATTTTTTCAACAACTTTTTTACAGTTTTCTAATATGTTTTTCTAATATGAACATAATTTATGTTACAGTTCTCCAATATGCTGTTACAACAAGCAGCGCCTTTGCTTTCCAGGCTAAGACACTGCTTGTTGCATTTGGTGTCAATATCTGATTTCTTCCGTCTATTCACCAAAAACAATCGGTATTGTATTCTCAATGATACAGTTATGGGAATAATCATCATAACGGCTCTTTTCATTGATAAAAACGATGGAAGCTTTTATGCTCTGTGCATCGAGAACCGCCTGTGCATAAGCAGTTTCCTTCGGCAGAAGTCCATAGGCCGGTGCCTTTCCCCTTCGAATGGAAACATTTCCGGTATCCGCCCGGACATCCTTCAAAAAATACCTCAGCACCGGCTTTTCATAAATTTCATAGCTTCCCGGAGGAACATTGGTAAAAGTGATCCTGGAAACAGCATATCCCTGCGCATCTGTCTCATAATTTTCCGGCATGAACACAATGCTGTCCTCATATTTCTTCCTACCGCCCTTCTCGTCTGTTCCTTCCACCACAAATCCAAAGACAGGATTTCCATGTGCCCAGATGATATCTGCTTCCTTAATTTTCTTCACAACTGTAATGCTGCCCCTCAGAAGCTTCGTCGGCTTATTGGTCACTTCGTAAAAAAATTCCCGGCTCTCTGCAGTCAAAACAAATTTTTTTTCCCATTCGCCTGTATAGCCAGAAGGATGCCTCGTTTCTTTGATCTGAAATCTCCCCTTGTTCGTTTCACTATATGTAAGCGTACCGGAAACATACTGCTCCTTACTGAGGTCATAACGCAGCTTCCCTGCGGCTTGGTACTTATTTGCAGATTGATTCCAGGCATATATTGTAAATTCTGCATCCGTAAGAACCTGCCCCGTATCCTGATCTGTCTTTCTGACGGAAATCGTGCCTTTGATATCCGGCACATCCTTTACGTTCACTGCAGTGGAAGCGGATGCTGTGACCGTACAATTATAAGACGCTGTGTCCAACAGATACCCCGGAGCTGCCGTACTCTCTTTTATGTAGTATTTTCCAGGCAGAAGCTCCTGAAATTGTATCTGCCCCTCAGCATTTGTTTTTCCTTCACTTACCAGTGCATTTTTGGTATAAAATTTTTCTGCCGCAGTATAAATATCCTCTGCCGCATATAAACGATATATGGCACCAGCAACTGCTGCCCCGTTCATACTGCTCGTCTTTTTTAAGGCAATGCTCCCGGTTTTCTGAGGTACAAACTGAATGGACACAGAACCTTTTTCTCCCTGGTAAACATAAGCGCCGAAATCCTGATATCCGCTGCCTCCTGCCTGCTTATCTCCATCGACAAACAGATACTGTACCGGCCGCAGAAGCATAGGATATGTAAACTTCATGGTCTGGACGGTGGCTTTCGGAAATATGAATTTAAATTTATATCCATTTTTCAGCGTTACACTTTTCCCTTTGGCAAGCACGGCCGGGTTATCCGGATGGTCAATTGCCTCCTGATTATTTGTCCAGTATATCATCTGCCAGGTATCAGTTGCTTTTCTGGTCACTGTAATTCCGTTTCCGATCCCCTCCAAATCCTTCACCGTACACATACGGCTTATCTGAAACCCGTTCTGAAAACTGCCATCCAGCCATTGGTATCCGCTCGATGGTTTGGTCCGGTAATATTTCAGATAAACAGTCGCCGGATTGGCATCAAGCAAGGTTCCCGATGCATTGGGAGCCCGGACGGCAACACCGCTCCTGCTGGGAAGTGTTTTGGATTTCAGCTTATCCAGCCAGCGCTGCACACCCATATGCTCCACCTGCGCTTTTGTGGCATAATTATAATCTTTGGCAAATTCTATAGACAATGCCATATGGGTAAAAAAATAACGGTTGTCTGTTTTTGTCCAGTCAATATGGCTGCAGGTGGGATCATACTGCTGTGTAATCGTACCCGGTCCGCCGTATCCGAAATATAATATTTTCTTTAGATTTGTATTCTGCAGCAGCTTGTACGCGGCATCCTTCAGCACCTGCCCCGAAGCCCCCGGACTAATACCAAGCTTTTTGGCATTCATACAGTAAAGCGGGGTCTCAGCCTCTTTTCCTTCGCTGTCTATATATTTGATGCTTCTGTATATGGTATCATTGCATACAGCATCCGCAACGTTCTTTTTTGTCCAAAATTCATCACAATACACATGGCGTCCGCTGGTGATCACATACTGACCGGGAGACAGGGCAACTGCCGGAACCTCTTCCTCCCCGGAAACCACCGCCGCAGAGTCCGAACCTGTAAGAATTTCTTCAGAAACAGGCGCAAATGCAATGACTTCTCCATCCTGCATTTCATCCAGCAGTTCCTTCCCTTCCGGTGTCTCCGCCTCCATATGCTCTGTATTTTCCTCTGTCAGCACAGCAACATCAAAATCCGCTGCTGTATCAAAAAATTCTTCTGTCTCCTGCCATGGCTCTTCCCAATCCGAAAAATTGGAATCCCCGTCTTCTGTCAAATCCACAGGAGCTTCAATTGTATCCCGCTTTTCTTCTGCATTGCCCGCTTCCGAATCCGGATTCTCTGATTCCAAGACCTCCTGCCCCACTTTGGGAGCTTCGGATACTTCCGGCTTATCCTCACGCTGTTCATTCTCCAAAATTTCTTTCTGGTCCGTAAGGACATCCGCTTTCTCTGCCCCTGTATTTTCTGAAGCGAAAGCGGGAGATTTTACAGCGGATGATAACAGCACTGCAGCCAGCAAAAGGCTCATCATTCTTTTTTTCATTTTTCTCTTCCCCCTTTCCTTCTGCCCAATACACAGAAAACTACCGCCAGAGAGATGAAAGCAAACAGAAGATACCCGGCTATTGCCGTTTCATCACCGGTTTTTACCATAGCTGGTTTCTGAGATTCCGATGCTGATTCCAATGCTTTTTGATTCAACCCGGGTGATATGGTGCTCTTTGGTTTCGCAGAATGGTTCCCGTCTTCGGATTCATTGACCGTAAAAATCCATTTCACGGAGGCTTCCTTCAAGGCATAAGAATTCTTCCACTCCGCAGGTACTTTTACAGCGAAATCCAGTCTTCCGCTCTGCCCTGGTTTAAAAACGCCAAGGGATACATTTTTCTGCATACCCTCTGCTTTCAGGTTTCCTGTATAAAGAGTTTTTCCGTTCATGGCTATCATTAGCTGCATTTCATTCAGCATACGGAGCTGTTCTGCATTCTGCTTCTGCGTACCTGTCCGGAAAAAAATTTCCGCATCCTTTTCTGTGGTATTTGATACCGTAACCGAGTCTCTGAAGGTGTCTCCCGGCATAGCCGCTTGGAAATTTATGAAAAAATCATCCGGCACGGACATCAGCTTATGAGCCTTTCCATGAAACACAACTGACAGCCGTACATTTTCTTTTCTGCAGGTCAGCTTTCCGTTTCTTTCATGTACACAAAGCTCTATTTCCTGATTTCCCCAGGGTGACATTGCCGCAAAATCCGGCCGGAAATTTTTTGCCTGAATGGCGTCTGCCTGCACAGTCATTGACAGCCTCCGGGATGCGTGTTCCTCTGTCCAATAAGAAGGAATGGCGATTTTTTCAAAAAAGTCTACAGAGTCAGACTTCTCAAGGATTTTCGTGTAATAGTAATACTCACCCCGCTTAACCCAGTCTTTTGAAATTCCCTTCATTTCTTTGTAGGAAAGTCCCTCCATATCTTCTCCGTCATCCGAACAGAAAACTCTGACACGTACCCAACAGGGCTGCGCAGCATTGATAATTCTGGGAATTTTGGAAACCACATCACCGGGCATGACTTTTTTTGGATTCCTGTAAGGAATCTCCCCATTTTTTGTAAGCTCATATTCTTTTAAGGAAATGTCTATGTCACCGGTCACAATGTGATTTGTCACGGTCAGTGTATCTGAAAAATAAGCATAGGTTCCGGAAATGCTGATGACTGCCGCTAAAGATAAAACCGCAGCAACCCGTTTCCATCTTCTCCTCATACATACACCTTCCCTTCCGGGCCGATGGGATTGGCATAATAGTCCCACGCAGACGAATAATCTGCAAAATCCCCTGCCTGTACAGATTCTTCATACACCTGTATCCGAAAATCCGTAATAGAATCCCTGCAGGCGGTATCCACTTCTGCCGCTTCAATTGCAAATCCGGTAAAAAGAGGCGTGGTAGATTCTCCTTTTGCAAGTATTTTCGTATAGTAATAATATCCATCGGCCCCGTTGTATTTCCAATTTGCCGTATCCAAATTCCTAAGCACAACAGCCCTTCCGATATCCTCATCGGAATATGACAGGGAAACCCGCACATAACAGTCCACACTGCCTCCCTGTCCTCCTGACTGGTTTGTTACCCATACCGTTTTCTGATATTCCGGATTTTCCTCAAGCGGTATCGGCGCCGGTGTCGGAAAATCTTCCTCGATTTTTGTCTCATTTCTTCCTACGGCAATTTGATTCTCTGCCTGATCGTAGGAAGTAAGATACGCCATAGTACTTCCCATGCAGAGAACTGCCGCGAATCCTGCCAGAGCGCTTACTGCCTCTATGATTCTACGTTCCATAACACCGCTCCTCTCTGAGATGTCTTTTCATTTCGTTCTCCTTTTCCTATCGGGTAACGCTTCCCTCCATACCATCGTTTTGATTGACATATTTCTGATAAGCCGTTCTTGCCTGCTCCTTCACATCCGTCTCAGCTCCGCCTGTATGAACTGTCTGAATTGCATAAGCACGTACCGGAACATTCAGCTTCTGCAAATCCATCTGTCCCTCTATAATATTTAAAAATGTCATCGTATCAAACAAGGTCTCAGAGGTCTCCCCAGCCTTCAAAATCTTATTGTACGCATATACATAAACCTTATTGTTTCCTACAATCCGCTCCTCCAGTATCGTCCACGTATCTCTGGCCTCAAAAGAAAACAGCTCCTGTTCTTTCTGCTCCCCGCGGCTCCCATCTTCTTCTGCTGCAATGACATCTGCCATTGGAACGGACACTTCCAAATACACAAAAGCATCATTCACTCCTGTATTTTTTATCTGAGGGTCCTTTTTGATCTCCTCTCCCGGCTCCGTATCTGTATGATCGTCAGGGTCCCATTCCGGCTCCTGCAGTTCTATTTCCACTTTTCCTACGGTAAACTGGTTCGCAGCCCTGTCATAGTCTGTCAGATATGCGGTGACACCTCCGGTCGTTAAAATTCCTGCGATTCCCATAATCGTTACCAGTTTTCTGCCTTTATTTTTCATATTTATTTTCCGCACATTTTTCCGTGCTCTCCTTTCTTTATACATGTTGGATTTCCTCTGTGTTTTTTCATACAACTTCATCTTCTGTTTTGTATAAATCCTATGACACTCAGTGCCATAAGCACGAATATGCCTGCTTTCGTCCGCAGAAAAACAGCAGCATAGCCCAGAAACGGCAATGTAAAGATTACTTTTCCAATAATCCGGTTAATCTCCACCTCCTCTGCATCTGCGCCCTCGTTCGCATCACCTTTTGTGATGCAGGTGTTCTTATTCTTCTGCACGATCCGATGTGTGATAAGCGAATCCCCTAAACGGTAGGTAATGATATCGCCCTCCATTGGAATAAACTTCCGGGTATCTGTAAATGCGATTCCCCCGGTTCTCAATGCGGGCTCCATGGAGCCGGACAGAATCACATCCGCAGATATCCCGAATATACGCAGCAGCAGCAGAATGCTGCCGCACAATATTATCAGCTTAAACAGAACACATGAAAAAACATTCAAAAACTTCATCACGGCTACCTTCCCTAATGATTTTACTGGCGGGGACCTGCTCCGCTGGGCCTTTTGCATACCGCAGCCTCCTTATGATTTTTATAATGGAAAAAAGAGAATCGCAGAAAAACAGAACATTTCAGAAAATCAAATTGTAAATAAAAAAGATAAAAATGGAATTTCTCTGACAGCTTCCGGAAGGAAGGCCAGGACAGCAGACGCGCTGTCATTTAAGATGTTATTTATGATACAGACTCCTGACGGAATTGTCAATGTCTGTTTACATAAAATTTTTCTAAACTCAAAAAATATCCACCGGACGTTTTCCCGCATACCCGGGAATTATAAAAGCTCCCGAAAAATTTCCGGGAGCTGTCTGTTTTATTCATTCTTAGCGTTGATGTAATTGACAAGACCTTCGGCCTTAATGATTTTCTGCATGAATTCCGGGAAAGCCTGGCCTTTGAACTCCGTGCCTTTCGTACGGTTATAGATCATACCGGAATCAAAATCCACCTCTACCTCATCCCCGGCTTCAATGCCCCTGCTTGCCTGCGGACATTCAATAATCGGAAGACCGATATTGATCGCATTCCGGTAGAAGATACGTGCAAAAGTCTCTGCTATGACACAGCTTACCCCTGCCGCCTTAATTGCAATCGGGGCATGCTCTCTGGAAGAACCGCAGCCAAAATTTTTATCAGCCACAATGATGTCACCCTTGTTCACTTTATTCACAAACTCTTTATCAATGTCTTCCATGCAATGCGTTGCCAGCTCTGCCGGGTCTGAAGAATTCAGATAACGAGCCGGTATAATTACATCTGTATCTACATTATCTCCATATTTGAATACTCTGCCTTTTGCCTGCATATTTCTAATCCTCCTTATAATCCCAGTTCTTCCGGTGCTGAAATCTTCCCGGTTACGGCGCTGGCTGCAGCAACAGCCGGACTTGCCAGATAAACCTCCGAATCTACATGTCCCATACGCCCCACAAAGTTACGGTTGGTCGTGGAAATACAGCGCTCACCCGCCGCCAGAATTCCCATATAGCCGCCAAGACACGGACCGCAGGTCGGAGTGCTGACAACCGCACCTGCCTCAATAAAGATTTTCAGAAGGCCTTCCTCCATTGCCTGAAGATAAATTGCCTGTGTCGCCGGGATCACAATACAGCGGACACCCTTTTTCACCCTCCGGCCCTTCAGAATGGCGGCTGCCGTGCGCAGGTCGTCAATCCGTCCGTTGGTACAGGAACCGATCACTGACTGGTCAACAGTTACATCTTCTTTTATTGCACTTATGGTTTTTGTATTTTCCGGCAGATGCGGGAATGCAATGGTAGGCTCCAGAGTACTCAAGTCAATTGTATATTCTGCTTCATATACCGCGTCCTCGTCTGCCTCGTAAACCTTATACGGCCTTGCGGAATGCTCTTCCATATAAGCAGCTGCCAGCTCATCCACCGGGAAAATCCCGTTCTTACCGCCTGCCTCGATTGCCATGTTTGCAATGGTAAAGCGGTCATCCATAGTAAGATTTTTGATGCCTTCCCCTACAAATTCCATGGATTTGTAAAGAGCGCCGTCTACTCCGATCATACCGATGATATGCAGAATCACGTCTTTTCCGCTCACCCATTTCCCAGGCTTGCCTACAATGTTGAATTTAATGGCAGACGGAACCTTGAACCAGGCTTTTCCTGTCGCCATACCGGCTGCCATATCCGTACTTCCCACACCTGTGGAAAATGCACCAAGCGCACCATAGGTACAGGTATGAGAGTCCGCACCAATGATCACATCACCGGCAACTGTCAGGCCTTTTTCCGGAAGAAGCGCATGCTCGATACCCATTTCTCCCACATCAAAATAGTTCGTTATATCATGCTTACAGGCAAATTCACGGACACATTTACAGTGCTCTGCGGATTTGATGTCCTTATTTGGAATAAAGTGATCCATAACAAGGGCAATCTTGTCCTTATGGAATACCGTATTAACGGTCATTTTATCCATTTCGTGGATCGCTACCGGAGATGTAATGTCATTTCCAAGAACCAAATCTAAATCCGCCTCAATCAGTTGTCCTGCTTCCACATAATCCAAACCGGCATGAGCAGCCAAAATTTTCTGCGTCATTGTCATTCCCATTTTATTGATTCCTCCTGCTTTTTTATTCTATGCTGTCATTCTATCATATTTCCTGTTATAATACTAATACATATTATTCATATTCATTATAACTTATAGTTATGGAGGTATTATGCAGGAAAATTTGTCTTTGTATCACATTTTTTATACGGTAGGCCGCACCGGAAATATTTCCCGGGCTGCCAAAGAGCTGTATATCAGCCAGCCGGCCATCAGCCGCGCGATTCAAAAATTAGAGACCAATCTGGATACCGTGCTTTTCAAACGCAGTTCCAGAGGTGTAGCCCTTACACCTGACGGAAAAGCGCTTTTGGAAAAAGTAGCGGAAGCATTTTCTCTGCTCGCGGAAGGAGAAGATGTCATTTTGCACAACCGTTCCCGGGATATCCCACGCCTGCGTCTGGGTACCAGCTCTACTTTATGCCAGTACGTATTGCTCTCCCACCTGAAATCCTACATTGCCGCTTACCCTCAGGTACGCATCAATATTTCCTGCCAATCCACCTACCAGACACTCCGTTTGCTGGATGAGGAAAAAATCGATCTCGGACTCATCGGGCGCCCCAAAAAGCTGCACGGCTATCACTTCCGTCCTTTGCTGCGCATCAATGACACCTTTGTAGCTACGGAGCAATATCTGAGAAACCAGACTGAGCTGTTCCCCGATGAACCGCTCTTTCATACAGCTACCTTCATGATGCTGGATGAGGAAAATATCACCCGTCAGTCTGTCAACGCACAGTTGAAAGAGCATCAATTGGAGCTGAGCCATATTCTGGAGGTTACCTCCATGGATCTGCTCATCCGTTTTGCAAAGATCGGTCTCGGCATTGCCTGCGTCATCCGCCAGTTTGTCCAAAAGGAGTTGGATGAGGGTATTCTGGTAGAAGTTCCTATGGGATTTTATTTTCCGGACAGGGAAATCGGCTTTGTCTGCCGTTCCAAAGAACAGGGGCAGCCTCTGTTTCAGCATTTTTTGCAGGATTCCTGAGCACATATCAGGCCTTGGGAACTGTCAGAAAACAGCCTGAACAGATGGCACAGTCCTGCGCAGATTCAGACAGGCAAGAGGCTCAGGTTATTTATTGACAATTCCTAAAACAGCCTGCCTGGAAAATATCCAGACAGGCTGTTCGTTTCAGGAATCCTGAACTCCTCTTTGCCGCGCTTCGCCGGCGCATAATCCTCCGTTACACTTCGGATATTGCTTAGTTGTTAATCAGTTTATCTTCGCCGTTCCAACTGTACAGCTTACGAACTTCCTCACCTACGATCTCTGATGGATGCTCAGCAGCCAGCTTTCTCATAGCCTTGAAGTGTACTTGTGCACCTGCGGAAGACATATCCAGCAAGAAGTCTTTTGCAAATGTACCATCCTGGATATCCTTCAGAATCTTCTTCATGGTCTTCTTCGTCTCATCGGTGATGATCTTCGGTCCCGTGATGTAATCACCATATTCAGCAGTATTGGAAATCGAATATCTCATGCCTGCAAAACCGGACTGATAGATCAGGTCTACGATCAGCTTCATTTCGTGGATACATTCAAAATATGCGTTTCTCGGGTCGTAGCCAGCCTCAACCAGAGTTTCGAAGCCTGCCTGCATCAGAGCACAAACCCCGCCGCAAAGAACAGCCTGCTCGCCGAAAAGGTCTGTTTCTGTTTCTGTACGGAAAGTGGTTTCCAGAACACCGGCTCTTGCTCCGCCGATAGCCAATGCATAAGCCAACGCAATATCCAGTGCTTTTCCGGAAGCATCCTGCTCAACAGCTACCAGACAAGGAACACCTTTTCCTGCCTGATATTCGCTTCTTACCGTATGTCCCGGACCTTTCGGCGCGATCATGGTAACATCCACAAATTTGGGAGGTACGATACATCCGAAATGAATGTTAAAACCATGTGCAAACATCAGCATGTTTCCTTCTTCCAGGTTTGGCTCAATATCTTTCTTGTAAAGGGCTGCCTGTTTTTCATCATTGATGAGAATCATAATGATGTCGGCCTTTTTTGCCGCCTCTGCTGCTGTATATACTTCAAAGCCCTGCTCTTCTGCTTTTTTCCAGGACCTGCTACCCTCATAAAGACCGATGATAACGTTGCATCCGGACTCCTTTGCATTCAGAGCATGTGCATGTCCCTGGCTGCCGTAGCCGATCACTGCAATGGTCTTGCCTTCCAGTAAGCTTAAGTTACAGTCTTCCTGGTAAAAAATCCTATTTGCCATCTTTGTTTCCTCCTAAAAGTTTATAAATTTTTTCATAATCGTTAAGGGAACTCCTCCCCTAGCAAACATTTTTATGTAGTAAGCTCCCTTTTAGAGAAATCTTACATCATGAGCACCTCTGGAAAGTCCCGTAATACCGGTACGTGCCAGCTCCAGAATCTCATAATCATCCAGCAAATCAATAAAAGCACCTAATTTGCTCTTGCTGCCCGTCATCTCGATCACAAGGGAATCCTTGCTGACATCGATGACATTGGCACGGAAAATATCCGCTATAGAAATAATACCCTGGCGCTGCTCCGGCTTAGCGGAAACCTTCACCAACACCAGTTCTCTGCTTACACTGTCTTCCGGCTCCAATACCTTAATGTCCCGTACATCCACCAGCTTCGCAAGCTGTTTGGTAATCTGCTCTAAAATCAAGGCGTCTCCGCTGCAGACAACCGTCATTCTGGAAAATCTCTCATCAGCAGTCACACCAACAGAAAGACTGTCAATATTATAGCCGCGGCGGCTGAATAAGCCGGATATACGGCTCAGTACACCTGCAGTATTGTCTACCAGCAGGGACAAAATTCTCTTTTGCATAATCCACCTGCTTTCACCACTTTAAACTATTAAACATTTAAATGATTAAATGTCCATATGATTTACATTATAACAAGATTCGGGATTTTGTCAATGTAAAATTCAAGGAAAAGAGCCGGTTCCAAATGAACCAGCCCCGTATTCAGAATACGATTCTTCTTGTTGCCACTTTTTGCAGCAGCGGCTCACTGTGCGATACCATGATCAATCCGATTTCCCGTTCCCGCACTTCTTTTAAAAGAAAATTCCAAATCTGGCTCTGGGTAATCATATCCAGCATCGTACTGATCTCGTCCGCGATCAGAAATCTGGTATCCCTGCCCAATGCCCTTGCAATACAAAAACGCTGCAGTTCTCCGCCGGAAAGTTCCCTGGGATAACGGTTCATCCAATCCTCCTCAATCCCAAGCTCCCGAATGATCCGTTCTTCGATCTGCTGTCCATCCGCAAGCGTATCTCTCATACGGAGTCTGGGATTCACCGCCCGCTCCGGATGCTGCCAGATCATCTGTACCGGACAGTACCCCCTTTGGGATAAGGGTTTCCCATCCAGCAGCACCTCCCCTTTGCCGGGCTTTAAATAGCCTCCGAGAATCATGCAGAGGGTTGTTTTTCCGAAGCCGCTCGGACCGAGAACGGCCACCCGTTCATGGCTCTCTACCGATAGGCTTACATCGGCAAAAACCTCTCCTTCCCGATCATCATATGAAAATGTCAGATTTTTTCCTTCCAATACCATACGGTTCCTCCTGTATCATGCGGTTCCTGCTCCGTAATGCCCATGCTTTTGGACTGCAAGCGGCTCGCCCTTGCATTTTATACACCGCACGGTTCCGCAGCCTACACGCTGCATGGGAATCTCTCCCCGGCATTCTTCTGTGCATGCGCTGCATCTGGGCCCGAAGGGACACCCCTTCGGCATATCCTTTACGTAAGGCTGGATACCCGGAAATGGCCGGAAGCCATTCTGAGGCATCGCCCTCCAGAGCGCTTTTGTATACGGATGACGAAGCGTTTCCTCCGAAGCAAAATCCGAAACAGGCGCTTCCTCTACTGTCGTTCCCGCATAAAACACAGCGATTCTGTCTGCAGCCTCGAGAGCCAGCTCAATATCATGGGTGATCAGAAGCACTCCCTTTCCCTCATCTGCAAAGGCTCTGAAATCCTCCATGGATTTTTTCGCCAGTGCAAGGTCCAGCCCCGGTGTCGGCTCGTCTGCAATGATCAGTTCCGGATTTCCCATCAAGGCTGACGTCAGTAAAACACGCCTTGTCATCCCGCCGGAACATTCAAACGGATATTTTTCATCCACATCAGCTCCAAGGCCGTATCTGCGAAACAGTTCCCTCTGCTTCTTTTTCAGTATCCCATTCCTTCTGCTGCCGCTTACCTGCTCTCCTACCTTCATCAAAGGATCCAGATATGTTGTACTCTGCGGTACAAACGCAATCCTGCTTCCCCGGAGCTCATGCATTTTCTCCTTTGTCAGCACTTCCTGGCAGAAATACATCTGTCCTCCTACTCTGGCATTATAAGGCAGCATGTCCAAAATTGCATGTGCCAGAAGGCTTTTCCCGGAACCGCTGGACCCGACAACCGCCACAATCTCTCCTGCATGTACGGATACAGAAAGTCCGGAAATTACCGGAAGCTCTATCTGCCGGCTGCCGCGCCTGTTCTCATACTGCAGAAACGAAACGGACAATTCATCTATTTCCAGAATATGCGGTTTATTGGTACAGCTCATATGCATTCCCCCCGTCTCATATAGTCATAACCATCCTTCCTTTATTCATGAACACTGTTCGGGTCCAGAATCCTGCGAAGCGAGGTTCCTCCCAAATCAAACAATACCACGGTCAGCACCAGCATAAGGCCCGGAAACAGGGCCAGCCACCATTTCCCCGTGATCAAATATTTCATGCTTTCCGACAGGATCACTCCAATTGCAGGCTGCTCAGCGGACAGTCCGAACCCTAAAAACGTAATACTGGATTCATGAAGGATCGCATGCGGAAACATCAGTACCAGTCCCACCAGAAACTGTGGAAAAAGATGCGGAAACATATGCTTCCACGCAATCCTGAGCTTACTGTGCCCAAGCTTGCCCGCAATCCGGATGTACTCACTCTCCTTAAGCTGCAGCACCTCTCCTCTGATCAGCCGGGCAAGGGAAGTCCAATGCGTAAGGGCCACGCCCACGATCACACCCTTCAGTCCCTTCCCCATAGCATAGGAAATCAAAAGCAGAAGAAGAATATGCGGAATTCCCATGATCATATCTATGAAAAATGTAATGGCGGAATCCGTTCTTTTTCCAAGAGTGGCCGATGCAATTCCCAGAACCATTGCCATTGCCGCACTGACTCCGGCTGCACTGACGCCAATGAGAATACTCATGGAAAGCCCTGTCAGGGTACGGTAAAACATATTTCTTCCAAGCCAGTCGGTACCAAAGGGATACTGCAGGCAGGGCGGAATATTTTTTCTGGAAAAATCCGTTACCATAGCTTCTTCGTGGCAAATACCTCCTGCTACAGCTACAGTCACCAGAAACAGCAGGGACAGGAGCAGGTAGCCTTTTACTTTTTGTCTTTGGTTCAGCTTCATTCTCTGCGGCCTCCCTTCCTGATACGCGGATCTACCACTCCGTACAGAAGATTTGCAATGAAATTTCCCAGAAACACAATAGCCGCCGTGATCAGAGTGATTCCAAGCAAAAGAGGTACATCGCTGCCTGTTCCGGCCGCTACGGCTGCCTGTCCTAACCCCGGGTAAGAGAAGACCTGCTCTACAAGGACGGAGCCTCCGATGATTTCACTGATAGAGGCAAACTGCAGTGTCATGGCCGGAAGCAGAACGTTCCGAAGCGCATGCCGGCGGACAATGCGCCAGGTACTATCCCCTCCCGCTCTGGCAAAGAGGACGTAATCACTTTCCATTATATCAATCATTTTTTCCCTGGTGTGCAGGGTAATATTGGAAATCCCGGTAATGCTCAGAGTCACTGCCGGAAGAATTGCATGACGCACTCTGTCCAGGAAGGTAACACCGCTTGCTTCCACACCGATCGGCACACTCAGCCCGATAGGCAGAAGCCTGAGCCACACACCAAAAATAATCAGCAGAAGCAGCGCCAGCCAAAAAGCCGGGGTACTGGCCACCACCAGAGAATATCCCTTGATCAGCTTATCCGGCAGCTTTCCCCGGAATACTCCGGCAGTCACACCCAGAATAAATCCCAAAAGTCCTGAAATGATCCAGGCCAACCCCATTAGAAACAGAGAGTTGGCCAATTTTACTGCGATTACTTTTGTAACAGGCTGGCGGTAAAGAAGGGATGTGCCCATGTCCCCCCTTACCGCATCCCCCGCCCAGTTCAGATACCGTTCTACCGGGTCTTTATCCACGCCCCAGTAGGACCTTAATTTTTCTTTTTGTGCTTCACTCATGGAACCTAATGCCGCCTGTCCCACATTCGCCTGCAGAGGGTCGATGGGGGAGACGGATACCAGAGCAAATGTCACAATACTCACTGCAAACAAAAGCAATACCATCCGTATGAAATTTTTTCCGGCAAATATTACGTTATGCTTTATCAAACTGTATTACTCCCATTCCCATTCGTCTATGTTATTTACGATTGACCAGCCGTGTCCGTGCGGATGAAGCTTCTGATCCGCGACCTTCAAGCCATCGCGTACAAAGTACAGATGATCAATGTTGCACAGCCAGATCCACGGAATATCACCTTCCTGCGTGATACCGGCTGTTCCATCCCACTGCGCCTTTTTCCAAAGCTCATAGGATTCTTCCAGATCATCGCTCTGAAGGGCTTCATCCATATAGCTGTCAACAGTATCGCTGGCATATGGAGAATATTCAGCGGAGCCTGTGCCTTCTATCGTATGATAAATGTTATAAAGCTCCATAGGAGAATGTGCTCCCCAGCCCCATACCAGAGGTTCCGATTGTGCACGGTCATATGCCGTATCCCAGCCAACGCCTTCTGTTTTCACTTCAATGCCAAGTTTTTTCAACTGGTTCGCGGTGTCCTCTGCCAGCGCCTGACGCACAGAATCTCCATTGCTGAACATCAACGTAAAGGCGGCCTTCTCTCCGTCCTTTTCGCGAATCCCATCTTCTCCTTCCAGCCATCCTGCATCATTCATCAGCTTTTTGGCTGCGTCCAGATCGTATGCAACAACCGCCTCCCCGTTATACCACGGCATTTTGTCGCACACACTGTATGCCTTCGTTCCATAGCCGTTCAAAACATTCCTGATCATTTCATCTCTGTCAATAGCAAGGTTGATTGCACGTCTGACATTCACATCCGCAGTCAATGCATTGCCGTGCGTAACACCCTCAATTTCTTCAGGCTCCGTACATGGAAGATTAAAGCCACGGTTATCTACCGTCTCTACATTCAGCAGACGGTATCCCTCAATCTCCTGTTCACTGTAAGAAGCAGCGGTATGCGCCACATCCACCTGTCCTGCCATAGCGGCGGCAAGTGCTGCATCCTCTTCCATAAAAAGGACGGTCAGTTTGCCGATCTTCGGCGCTTTCCCGTAATAGTCCGGATTTGCTTCAAAAATAACCTGCTGGCCCCTGTCCCACTGTTTCATGATGTAACGGCCGGAACCAATCGGATTTTGTCCGTAATTTTCATCGTATGCGTGTTCCGGAACGATTCCAACGATTGCCATAGTATACGGCCAGATAGAATACGGTGTATTCATACGAAACTCCACAGTCGTATCATCCAAAGCAACCGCTTCTTTCAGCATTGTAAAATCATTGACAGAACTGTTGTCCCGGCAATTGTTATAAGTAAAGGCTACATCCCCGGCTGTGAGAGGCTCCCCATCTGTGAACCTCACATCATCACGGATTTTTACAGTCCAGGTGAGACCGTCCTTACTGCAGTTGTATTCCGTGGCCAGATCATTTTCGATTCCAAGCTCTTTTGTCGTCCGCACCAAGGTGCTCTGAATCAGCGGCTCATGCACATGCTCCCCTGCACCCCAGCCGTAGGCCGGGTCGAAGCCGGATTCCGGTTCGGAGGTTACCGGCATGGTAACGACTACATCGCCGCTTTCTGCATCCGCATGTACTGCCTCCGTACCAGACACCAGAAGAGAAACGCTCATGGCAGCCGCACAGAACAGACTTATCAGTTTTTTGATCATCATATTTATTGATCTCCTTCCTTGAGAATGAATTTCCTGGTTTGTACGCGCGTATAAATTCGTTTATACGTTTATTATATCGAAAAAAATCCCCCCTGCAAGCCCGCAGGGGGGTTATTTTTATCAAAAAAGGCAAAATCTTAAACCAGATATTTATTTCTCAGATCACTGATTGCCTTAGGTGTCAGATAGAGTGCTCTTCTGAGAAACCGGTCAACAGAGCCATAATCCTGCTCGATTGTCCAAAATACCGTATCCAGATATTCTTCCTCTACGCGGAAAAAAATACGGATGCGTTCCATAACCTCTCCATCGACAATCATTTTATTCTCAAGAAAACGGATCATATATTCCAATTCCGTCTCCAGATATAGATTGCTTCTCATAAAGTCATCCCGAATCACTTCTCTCGGCACGCCCAGGGCACAGAGAAGCAGCGCAGTCCCAACGCCTACCCGGTCTTTGCCTTCACTGCAGTGCCAAAGCACTGCCCCCTCATTCTGCTGCAGAAGCACATCCAAAAAACGTGCATACTGCTTTACGGAATACTGATCGCGAATCAAAGCCCCGTACTGTTTTTTTACAGCTTCCTTCGGGCTTCCTTTTAAATTCAGAATTACCTCCGTCAGGCTCCGCTCGCGGGAAATCCCCACAGTCTCTTCATCCATGATCGGGATTTCATAATACTTGACACCTTCCATAATCGTATCCGGCTTTTCCCCGCGCTCCACTGCGGTACGGAAATCAATCACTGTGGATAAACGGTATTCACCCAAGAGTGTATCCTGATCTGCAAGAGAAACATGATAAAGATTTCCGCTCCTTAAAAGCTTCCTGGGCAGAATATGCCTGCCATCCTCTGTGACAAGTGCTCCCAGATCCCTCGTATTTGGAAGACTGTGAAGTGCAATTCTTCCTCCCTTTGGAAAACCTGTGGCAATATCCGGATTCAGGGCTTTCAGAAGCTGAATACAATCCTCTACCTCTTTTTCTGTCATATCAAATTTGTATCGTTTCCGTCTTTTTGTGACAATCACTAAATAATTCGCCATCAGTTGCTTTTGGACTCCGCCTTCCACACCTTCCCGGCGCATATATGCCCACAAAATATCTCTGCACGGAAGACTGTTCATCATCATATGCTTCGTAAAAATCAGATTTCCGTCTTCAATTCGTATTTTTCCATATTTCATAGGCTTCTCCTCCGCTGTTTCCTGCTTATCTGCACGTATTTCCGAATGTTACGGCATCCGCCGTTCATATGTTCATCATATCACACTATCAGGAAATGCGAAACAAGTAAAACTTATTTCATATAAAAAACAACTGCCTCATATGGACGAAGAAGCATATTTTGCTCCAAAACAGCATCTTCGTAATTGGAAATCAATACCTCTGCTTCTTTTTTCAGGAAATCCTCCGGAATTTCTATTTTCTGCTCCTCCTCCTTAAAATTACAGATCACCAGAAGTTTTTCTGCTCCCAGGCTTCTGGTATAAGCATAAATGGCGGGATGCTCTGCAAGCAGCAGCTCATAATCGCCATAGACAATTATTTCATTTTCGTGACGAAGCCGGATCAGTTTCTGGTAATAGCGGAACACCGAATCTTCTCTTGTCATCTGCTCTGCTGCATTGATCTCTTTATAATTCGGATTCACCATAATCCAGGGCGTCCCTGTTGTAAACCCTGCATTCTCACCTGCATCCCATTGCACCGGAGTACGTGCATTATCACGGCTCTTATACCTTAGATATTTCATCATCGTATCACTGTCCATGAGCTTTCCTCCGACGATTTCATGATAAGCATTGATGCTTTCAATATCTCTGAAATCATCCAGGGTTTCAAACGGAACATTCGTCATCCCAAGCTCTTCGCCCTGGTATACATAAGGCGTTCCCTGCATCATATGCAGGCAGGTTGCCAGCATTTTTGCAGAAATCTCTCTGTATGCGGAAGAATCATTACCCAATCTGGAAATCATTCTCGGCTGGTCATGATTACACCAATACAGGCTGTTCCATGCTTTTCCCATTAGCGAAACCTGCCATTTTGTCAACACCTTTTTCAACTCCACCAGATTGATCTTTTTGTCACTCCATTTAAAGGTTTCTCCGCCATCCAGATCCATATGTTCAAACTGAAATACCATGTTCAGCTCTTTTCCATCCAGGGAAGCATACTTCTGCGCTTCTTCAACAGTAACACCTGAACACTCACCTACTGTCAGCAGGTCGTATCTGGAAAGCACCTTCTGATTCATTTCCTGAAGATATTCGTGGACGTGCGGTCCGTTGCAGACGTAAGGGCCGAAATCTCCATAGCCGCTCTTGCCGATTTCTCCATCCGGAAGTCCCGGAACCTTGGAAATCATAGAAATTACGTCCATACGGAAACCATCGATCCCCTTTTGGCACCACCAATCCATCATATTGAAAACTTCTTTTCTCACAGCCGGATTATCCCAGTTCAGATCGGGCTGCTTTTTGGAAAACAGATGCAGATAATACATTTTTGTTTCTTCGTCGTACTCCCAGGCAGGGCCGGAGAAGCAGGAGCCCCAGTTATTTGGTTCTTTTCCATCCTTTGCATCTCTCCAAATATAATAATCCCGATATGGGTTTTCTTTGGAGCTGCGGCTCTCCATAAACCATGGATGCTCGTCAGAGGTATGGTTTACAACAAGGTCCATAACAACCCTGATACCGCGTTCATGAGCCGCAGCAAGCATTCTGTCATAGTCTTCCATGGTCCCGAAATCTTTCATAATTCCGCAGTAATTGCTGATGTCATATCCATTGTCATCATTCGGAGATTCGTATACCGGTGAAAGCCAGATAACATCAATTCCAAGCTCTTTTAAATAATCCATTTTTTCTGTGATTCCATTCAGATCACCAACACCATCTCCATTACTGTCCTTAAAGCTTCTTGGATAAATCTGATATACCACCGCTTCTTTCCACCATGTTTTTTTCATAATCTGCACATCCTTTCTTCCTGTCTTATCATTGCTTTTTTCAAATAGGTTTTACGTTTAACTTTATGGGCGTATCTTACATCTGTTCCTGTCAAATGTCAATAGTTTTACGTAAAACTCTTTGCGAAATCTTTTGTGCAGATTCACGAATGACAAGCTTCACGGGTAGTCTGACGCTCTTGCTGCATATCTGCTCCTTTTCAATCAGAGAAATCATATTCCGAACGGCCAGGCGTCCCTTCTCGCTGACTCCCTGATGAATCGTTGTCAGTCTCGGATTCGTCAGATGCGCCATATCAATATCGTCAAAGCCCGTTATGGAAAAGTCCTCCGGAATCCTGATATTGTGATGAAGAAAATAATCCATTCCCTCGATTGCAAGATAATCGTTGCAGAATACAAGTGCTGTTATCCCGTCTTTTTTTCTCACAATTTCTTCAAACAGGTGTTCTTTTTCCTCTGCCGTATTTCCGCAAAATAAAATCCGCTGCTCCCCATCCGGAATGCCTGCCTGCACCATGGCACGGACAAAACCGTACTCGCGCATCCGTCCTACGTCACAAAGATCATCAACCCTGCTGCGGTCCACATCTGAAACAAACCGTATCTTTCTATGTCCCAGCCCTAACAAATAGGAGGTTATTTCAAATGCGCCCGCCTCGTCCTCCGTTCCTACATTGCAGTATGTTTCCTCCTCCCGGAAATAGCAGTCCGTAAAAACGGCGGGAACTTTAATCTTTTCGCCCAGACGCCGGCTGTCTCTGGTTCCCATGCTGACTGTTATGATGCCCGCCGCATTCCACGTACTCAGCAGCTTCTCAATCTCCTCAGCAGAATTGGAAAAACACAGCATCATATAATATCCGTTCCTGCGTATTTCCTTCTCCATGGTACCTAATATTTCTGACATAAAAGGACTCTGGATTCCCTCCCTGGAGGGATCCGTCAGATCATTTGCGATCACACCAATGATATCGGACCGATGCTTTACCAGCATTCTGGCCCCCATATTCGGGACATAATGCATTTCCTTCATAATTTTCTCTATTTTTTCTATGGTAGCAGGTGAAACTCTCTTTGTATTTCCATGAATGACATTGGAAACCGTGGTAAAACTGACCCCGGCTTCTCTTGCAATATCTTTAATGGTCGCCATGATTTTTCTCCTTACTTCCTTTTCTTAATGCGGCACAGAATTTGATATAATGCATCCAGACTATAAGGCAGAACCGCCTCATCCAGTACAAACTTCGGATGATGCAGCGGATACTCCTCTCCCGGCACTCCTGCCAGAAAAACCGCAAACAGCCCTCTTGTTTTCTGAAAATAACGAAAGGCATTATCTCCCGCAAGGTACAGCTCGTCCTCACCTTCCAAAATAAAACGCTCTTTGAAAACACGGTTTCCTACTTCTTCCGCTGTTTTGGTCAATTCCTCATCATTGGCAAAAGCCAGAACGGGTTCTTTGACAAAGGACAGGTGGATTTTGGTTCCTGTCTGCTTCTCAATATCCGTAAGTTTCTTTCCAAGCCGATGATATAATTCCATAAAATCTTCTTCTCTGCAGGCTCGGATATTCCCGTTCAAAACCACCTGATCCGAAATAATATTAGAATATTCCCCTCCGTGAATGGTCCCGATTCCAACCAGGCACGGTGCACTGCCCTGATACTTCTCATTCAGCTCATGCACTGCCTGCACGGCCAAAGCAGCTCCATAAATACTGTCAATCCCTTTTTCCGCTTCGCTCCAATGGCCGGACTTCCCATGAACCTCTATACGGATGCCTCCGATCATGGCCGATGCCTGTCCTTCATGGACAGCCATACCAAAGGGGCCATCCGCAGCAAAATGAAACATCAGAAAGGCATCCGGAAGCGGATTTGCCAGAGCGCCTGCATCCAGCATACGCTTAGCACCTTCCCCAATTTCTTCCGCCGGCTCAAATAAAAAGCGCACCCTAACCGGAAAAGAAGCACCCGCATTCGCAATCACCCTGGCCAGTACCAGTGCAACTGCCAGAATTGCATCGTGACCGCAGGCATGCATGCAGCCCTTATTGACAGAAGCATACGGCAGCCCTGTCTGCTCCCGGATCGGCAGTGCATCCATTTCTGCCCGGAGCACTGCTGTAATTTCCTTTTCTTTCAGGGCCGGAAGCTCTGCAATCAACCCCGTGGGGGGAACCGGCAGGATTTCATACCCCAGCTCCTCCAGATAATTCCGGATATACGCAGACGTGGTTTTCTCCATTAACCCCAGCTCCGGATGCTGATGAAAGTATCTGCGGAGCCGAATCAGCTCTTCTCCATATAATTCTCTGTTTTTCATCTGTCTTTTCACTTTTCTTATGTTATGCGGATAATTGCTTACGCCTTATCCAGCGTCTCTCTCCATGCCGCTTCCCGAAACCCCGGAAGTACAAAATCCTCTCCCACAAGAAGCGGACGTTTCACAAGCATCCCATCACCGGCCAAAAGTACAAGCTGCTCTTCCTCCGTCATGGAAGCAAGCTTGTCTTTTAACCCCAATTCTCTGTATTTCATCCCACTGGTATTAAAGAACCGTTTCATTGGAAGACCACTTCTTGCAATCCACTCCTTCAGCTCCTCCTGTGTAGGGTTCTCTTCTGCAATGTGTCTGTCTTCAAACGCCACCTGATTTGCCTCCAGCCATTTTTTGGCCTTTTTACAGGTACTGCATTTCGGATATTCTATAAAAAGTATCATATTTTTCTCCCTGTCCGTTTTTCTTAATGAATCATATCAGTCCCAGCTTTGTAAGTCCGTTTTGAATTCCGCAGTGGAACATATCGGTTGTCACATAGTCCGCAAGCTCTTTGATCCTTTTGGAGCCGTTTCCCATAGCAACTTTCGTCGCCGCATATTCAAACATAGAAAGATCATTGTTGCTGTCCCCGAATACAACGGTATCTTTCCATGGAATGTCAAAAATCCGGCAAACCGCTGCAATCCCCACTGCTTTACTGCACCCCTTCGGTACCATCTCGATGGTTGTTCCCGCAAAGGAGCCGCTCTCATGGCGGATGATATCGTAATACACAGATAATTCCCTGCATGCTGCAGCAGCATCACAGCCTTCCAGCATCTTCGCACTGATCTTATTGATCCTCATACAATCTTCGTTGCCCCGGATAGGCTTCCATTTCGGTCCCAATGCTTCTGTGATCAGGTCACAGTACCAATTAACACTGCTGTTGTATTCCTCTTTATCATAGTACATATAATCCGCACCTTCCATTACAGGAACCAGACCGTATCTGCGGAGTACTTCTACGGAGTGCCTTGCCACCTCCGGCGGCATTTCTTTGTTAAACAGGCGCACGCCATCTTTTTCTATGGTCGCACCGCAGGCGCTGATCATGCCCGTAAACGGAATCTGCTCCAGATATCCGGGTACAAAGGCCCGGCTTCTGCCTGTACAGAGCCATGCTCCGTGTCCATTGGCAGCCAGGGCGCTTAATGCTTCCACGGTACTTTTGGGGACTCCCTTCTTAATATCACAAATCGTACCGTCCGCATCAAAAAATACTGCTTTTTTGCTCATTTATTTTCTCCTGACGTATCCTTTCTTTTACTCAATCATAAAATAACTCTGCTGCTCTGCACAAATAGAAGGTATCCTTTACACCTGCTGTTTCATACGGCGAGTGCATACCAAGCTGAGGAAGCCCGATATCCACGGTAGAAACAGCCACCTGGGTATTGGAGATATTCCCAAGGGTGGAGCCGCCTGCCATGTCGGAACGATTGACAAAGGTCTGATACGGAACCTCTGCTCTTTCGCAAAGCAGCTTGAACTCTGCGGCAGAAGCCGAATCCGTACAATATTTCTGGTTTGCATTGTATTTTATTACAATGCCGCCGTTTACCACCGGATGATTGACCGGATCCGTCTTCTCTGCATAATTCGGATGCACCGCATGCGCATTATCCGCAGAGATCATAAAGCTTCCGGCAAGTGTCATCAAATATTCCTCGTAGGTTCTGCCCAGTCCTGTATTGATACGAAGAAGTGTATCCCTCAAAAATGTTGACGCCGCCCCCTGCTTCGTAGTACTTCCCACCTCTTCATTGTCCAATACACAATGCACGGCGATGCTGCTCTCTTTTCTGCCTGTCAGAAGGCCCTCCATAGAGGCGAACGCACACTGCAGATCATCCAGCCTTGTGCAGGAAACAAATTCCCTGCCTGCACCCCAGATCGTCCCCGGTGTCCTGCTGTACAAAAACAGATCATGTCCCAAGATATCGACTTCCTCCACGCCTGCTTCCTCCGCAATGGTTTTCAGGAATGTCCGCTCTCCATCCGCACATCCGTAAAGGGGAAGCAGGTCCTTCTGTACATTGTATTTATATCCCTCGTTCACCTCACGATTCATATGGACAGCAAGGCTTGGAATCATCAGCAGGTCCCGGTCCACACAGACCAGCTTTTCTTCAAATGTCCCCCCTTTTCTTACCATTATACGGCCTGCCACGGACAGGGGCCTGTCAAACCACGGAGACATCAGCATTCCGCCGTATTTTTCCACGTTCAGCTTCACATAGGCATTCTCTACTGTTATTTCCGGATTCTCCTTGATCTTAAAGGCCGGAGAATCGCTGTGGCTTGCCATAATATGAAATTTGTATACTGCTTTCTCCGGAATCGAAAATGCGATCAAAGCCGAATGATTTCTGGTCACAAAATACTTCCCGCCTGCCCGTAGCTTCCAATAGTCTCCCTCCCGCAGTTCTCCGAATCCCTCCTTCAGAAATCTGCGGCGCATTTCTTCTACAGCCTGAAAGGCCGTGGGACTCTTTTGAATAAAAGCAAGCAGATTTTCCGCTGTTTTATACATATCGAGTTACTCCTTCGTTTATTTTTCATACAGTTGCTCTCCAAACGGGATTCACAACTATTCTTCATTATACTCTAAATCAAAATTCCTATCAATCGGATTTCCTGTAAAACAAAAAAGAGCCCACCGGATAGCCTTTTGTTATCTATACCATGAAAAAAGCGGAGGCAGACCAGAGTCTGCCCCCTACCAGCTATCATCATCTTTTTCCAAGCTTCATCTCCGCATGCATACATATTACAATGCTGCGATTCTTCCAATCGCTTCCAGTGTTTTTTCATAGGTTCCGAATGCAGTCAGACGGAAAAAGCCCTCGCCGTGAGCACCGAAACCGGAACCGGGCGTTCCCACCACATGCGCATTCTCTAAAAGGTAATCAAAAAATTCCCACGAAGTCATCTGATTGGGAGTCTTCAGCCAAATGTATGGAGCGTTCACACCTCCGGATACGGAATAACCTGCATTTTTCAGTCCTTCATAAATGACCTGCGCATTTTTCATATAATAGCTTACCTGTTCTTTTAACTGTGCCTTACCTTCCGGAGAATACACAGCCTCCCCTGCACGCTGCACAATATATGGAGCACCGTTGAATTTCGTTCCATGGCGTCTTGCCCATAAACTGTGGAGTGATACACCGTCACGCACCAGTTCTTTGGGCACTACAGTGAACCCGAGACGCACGCCTGTGAAACCCGCATTTTTGGAAAAGCTGCGAAGCTCAATGGCACAGGTTCCTGCTCCCTCACATTCATAAATACTGTGAGGAATGTGCTCCTCCGTAATATATGCCTCATAAGCCGCATCATAAATGATAACGGCGCCGATCCTATTTGCATAATCCACCCACTCCTGAAGCTTCTCCCTGGTGATCGCCGCACCGCTTGGGTTATTGGGAAAGCAAAGATAAATCAAATCCGGATTCTCTTTCGGAAATTCCGGAAGAAATCCGTTTTCTTCCCTGCACGGCATATAGATCACACCGTCAAAGCTCTCAGCTTCCGGATTATATTCCCCGGTACGTCCGGCCATAACATTTGTATCCACATAAACCGGATAAACCGGATCGCAGACAGCTACCTTATTATCCAATCCAAAAATTTCCTGAATGTTTCCGGAATCGCATTTCGCACCATCGGAAACAAAAATCTCATCTGCCGAAATCCGGCATCCACGGTCTGCGTAATCATTTTTTGCAATCGCGTTTCTCAAAAACTCATAGCCCAGATCCGGCGCATATCCCCGGAAGGTTTCCGCATGTGCCATTTCCTCCACTGCCTTATGCATAGAATCAATGATTGCCGGAACAAGCGGCTGTGTGACATCTCCAATTCCCAAGCGGATAATTTCCTCCTGGGGATGTGCCTCCTGGTACGCCGCCACTTTTTTCGCAATATTGGAAAACAAATAGCTTCCCGGTAATTTCAGATAATTTCTGTTTACTGTTACCATGATTATTGAATCTCCTCATCCTAGTTTCTCACCTCAGGCCCTTCGCTTCTCAATTTCTTCCGTCAAAGCTTCACGCACTGCATCAGGGCTTACCTTTCCTTTCAGTTCCTTCATCATCTTTCCTACAAAAAAGCCAAAGACTTTTTCTTTTCCGCCCAGAAGCTCTGCAAGCGGCCCCGGATTCTCATCCAGGATCATATTCAGAGTATCGGTCAGCAAACCCTTATCTTCTACAATTTTAAGGCCTTTTTCCTCAATATACAAGACCGGATCAATATCTTCTTCAAAAACTTTTTCAAAAACCTTCTTTGCATTCTGCGCACTGACTTCCTTTTTCTCAATCATCAGAAGCAGCTCTGCCAGATGTAAAGGGGTGAACCGTACCTGTTCCGGCTCCATTCCCTTATCCTTCATCAGACGCAGAACCTCCACCATGAACCAGTTCGCCGTCTTTTTCGCATTGCCGCAGAGCCTTGCCACTTCCTCAAACAGCCCGGATAAATGCCTGGATTCTGTCAAAATTCCGGCATCATATGCAGGAAGCCCAAACTCCTTCTGATAACGGTGCTGCTTTTCCTCTCGAAGCTCCGGCATAGATGCCCGAAGCTCCTCTATCCACGCATCGGAAATATGGACCGGCGGCAGGTCCGGATCCGGGAAATAGCGGTAATCCCTGGCATCCTCCTTAGAACGCATAGCATGTGAGGATTCTTTATTGTCATCCCAGCGACGCGTTTCCTGCACAACTGCTCTTCCTTCCTCCAAAAGCTCAATCTGGCGCTCCCGCTCTCCCTCGATGGCTCTTGCAATGGCCTTAAAAGAGTTCAGGTTTTTCATTTCTGTTCTGGTTCCAAAGATTTCACTTCCCGCCTCCCGGACAGAGAGGTTTACATCCGCACGCATGGAGCCTTCCTGAAGCTTACAGTCTGACACACCCAAATACTGCATCATACAGCGCAGCTTTTCCAAATAAGCGATGACCTCTTGTGCACTGCGCATATCCGGCTCGGAAACAATTTCAATCAAAGGTACGCCGCTTCGGTTAAAGTCTACCAGGGAACAGTCCTCCCATTCATCATGTATCAGCTTTCCTGCATCCTCTTCCATATGCATCTCATGAATACGGATTTTCTTTTTGCCTTGAGAGGTCTCGATTTCTACAAAGCCATCGTAACAGATCGGCAGATAGAGCTGGGAAATCTGATAGTTCTGCGGATTATCCGGATAAAAGTAATTTTTTCTGTCAAACCTGCAATACCGGTGAATCTTACAATTTGCCGCAAGACCGGCTTTTAAGGCAAACTCCACCACCCGTCTGTTGAGAACCGGAAGCGACCCGGGCATACCGGTACAAACCGGGCATGTATGCG
>ERZ781272.287-NODE-287-length-48876-cov-46.690236_pt1 | contig 48876 bp, 47 predicted proteins | sample MGYA00375850_ERZ781272 | MGnify/ENA primary metagenome ERZ781272 (study PRJEB29790, sample SAMN06051246) | human gut metagenome | host: Homo sapiens | place: USA: Cincinnati, Ohio | collected 2013-06-21 | study: EMG produced TPA metagenomics assembly of the Gut...
CAAAAATCCCCTCACGAGCCACGCAGAATCGTTGCTGCGGGCGCTGCCTCGGCCTTCCGACAGCGCCCAGCGGTACATAGTAGCATCGGTGAACAGGGGTAACAACGGTTTTGAGGGCAATGCCGAGGGTCTCTGCCGGCGTTATCCTCCTTGCCTTCCAGCAGGGAAGGCATCGTCGTCTGCCTTGCCAAAAGCCCCGGCATTGCTCCACAGAGCTTTATCATACGAAAAAGCTCACGGCTATTTTTTATTACGAAGCGTAGCGAGTAACAAAGCAAAAGTGGATGTTACATAAAGAAACACAAGAGCTCCCCTAAGCTACCCAATACTACCTGCTAACGGCTATTTTTTATTACGAAGCGTAGCGAGTAACAAAGCAAAGGCCATTGCTCCCACATCAATTAAAGGGATCCACAGAGCTTTATCATACGAAAAAAGCTTACGGCTATTTTTTATTACGAAGCGATAGCGAGTAACAAAGCAAGGCCATCTGTCACAATAAAAAAGATGAGATACGTAAAGCTGTCCAAGCACAATGGACTTACGGCTATTTTTTATAATACAGATTTGAGCCCCCTAAAAATTTATGCTATAATAACCTCACGAGACACGAGGCACACAAAAAATCAGAGATTTTTAGTATTCCGGAGAACATTGAAGTATCCATTTGGGCTCCACCCCGCGGCTCAAGGCCACAGCCCTGCCTTCAGCAGGGCAATTGTGCTATCATCACGGTGAGCAGGGACAACAACGGTTTTGAGGGCAATGCCGAAGCCGAGAATGCGGCAAACGTGGTTTTGCGCCTGCCGAGGCGGCGCTGTTTCCCCCTTGTTTACCGATGCTATCTATCTCGTATGTCAATTACCACACCCCTTTCCGGCGCTTTCCGGAGAGGCATATCCGGAAAGGCAGAGAAGAAATGGAGTATCAAATCAATCCCGGCGCATGGGGCGCGATGTTCCCGATCCCCGCAAGCGTTGTGGACGAACATATCAAAATGGTTGGCCGAGACCAGCTTAAGGTCCTTTTATGGCTCTTTCGGCATGCGTCGGACGGCAAAGAATTGACCGATTTGTGCGCGGATACAGGCATTGACCGGGAGGATGCGGTTGACGCCATGCAATACTGGATCGGCTGCGGCCTGCTTGTCAAGGCTAGCGAACCCGCAGGATCACCGCTGCAAATGATTACACAGGATGCGGTAGGGCCGGGGCCTGTAGAATCTTCACAGCCTGAAAAAACTGCCCTCGCCCCCCTTCCCCTCTCCAAGCCGACCAGTGAACAGATCGCCTGCCGGCTTCTGGAGGAGCCGGCGCTGGGCCTGCTGTATGCGGAGGCGCAGCAAAAGCTCGGGCGTACCATCGGTTATGACGGCCAGTCGACGCTTCTGATGATTCACGACCAGTACGGCCTGCCCGTCGAGGTCATCCTGATGATCCTGGAATATGCCGCCTCGCAGGGAAAAACCTCCATGGCCTACATCGCGAAGATGGGGAGGGACTGGGGCGAGCGCGAAATCGATACGCTGGAAAAGGCGGAGGAGCAGCTCACCCGGCTGCGTACGGGGCAGTCGCTCTGGAACCAGCTGAAAACGCTGACCGGCATCCATACGCCGCGTCCGACCGCCGCGCAGGAGAAATTCCTCACGGAATGGAGCAGCGAGCTTCATTTTGGCATTGATATGATCCATCTGGCCTATGAAGAGATGGCCAATCATACGGACCGGCTGAGCTTTCCCTATATGAATAAGGTACTTCGCTCCTGGCATGAGAAAGGGCTGCTCACGCCAGAGCAAGTACAGGCGGAAAGGCAGGCGCATCAGCAGGCGCGGGAAAAAGCAGCATCCGCTGATCCCGGCGAGAAGAAGCAAAAATCTAAAAAATCGGAGGCACGCGACGCGTCCTACGATCTGGACGAGTATACGCGCCGGGCGCTACATGAGCCGCTGGTCTATACCAGGAAGAAACAGGGTTCTTAAAGAAGGGGGAGAGATAGATGCCATACGGACAAGAAATCTATTCCCAGGCAAGGCGGGAGCTGCAGCGGCGAAGGACACAGGCGGAGCGCGAGGCACAACGGCGCCACGACGAGGTAGCGGAGCAATACCCGGAGCTGACCCGCATCGAGCAGGAGATGGCAGAGGCCGGGCATTCGATCGTCTATGCGCTCGGCAGGCCAGATGCTAAAGAATTTGTAGAGGGTCTGAAAAAACAGAGCCTTGCGGCGCAGCGTGAGCGACGCGAGCTGCTGCAAAAAGCAGGATTGCCGGATCATTATCTGGAAACGCCCTATACATGCCCGATCTGCAAGGATACCGGCTTTGCGGACGGCAGGATCTGCGCCTGCCACAAAAAGCTGCTGCGCAGCCTTTCCTACACACAAATCAACAGGCGCTATCCGCTGGACCTGTGCACGTTTGAGGGTTTCCGCCTCGATTATTATCCAGAAGAAGCGGACAGCCGCACGGGGATCTCTCCACGCAGGCGCATGACGGAGATTTTTGAATTTTGCATCCATTATGCGGAGGATTTCGACCCGCATTCCCCGAGCCTTTTTTTATGTGGGGCAACGGGGCTCGGGAAAACGCATCTTTCTCTCGCCATCGCACGTGAAGCCATTGCCAAAGATTTCGCCGTCATTTACGGCTCCACACAAAATCTGCTTCACGACCTGGAGGAGGAACATTTCGGGCGGCGGAGTTCGGAGGGCGGCGCGACGCAGGAGATGCTGCTTTCCTGCGATCTGCTCATTCTAGACGATCTCGGCGCGGAATTCTCGACCTCCTTCACTGTTGCCGCGCTTTATAATATCATCAACTCCCGCATCAACGCGGGGCTACCCGTTATCATCAGCACAAATCTGACGCCGGCGGAGCTGGAGGCAAAATATACGCAGCGGATCACCTCGCGCATTATTGGCTGCTATACATCCCTGATCTTCTGCGGGCGCGATATCCGCCAGCTCAGGCGGTAAGCAGAGTCGCTACAAGGGGGAACGGATATGCAGAACGGGACGATCGACAATGGAACGGGTACGACAGAAGGCTGCAGTATTTCACCCCGAGTTGGTGCAAAGGAAGCATCCATCTATCGGGGCTGAAAACGCTGGACGCGGCGCTTCCCTTCTCCCGGGAAGCATGGAACGGCAGGATGCGGGCCTGCCGTGGGGTCGGCGCTTCGCTTCCGCCTGAGCAGGTGGAGGCATTCAGCCACACACATCTCAAAATGCTGAGGGAAACGATGCCGGAGAATTTTTCCGTCCTCCATGAGATTTCAATCCTGAAATTTCAGTTTTTATAATCCAATTTTCCCCTGTCCGCCAGCAGGAGCGGTTTTTCATCATATAAAAAGGAGTTAACAAAATCAATGGATATCATCGCACAGCTCACCTCTGAATTCCATCTGCAGTCCTGGCAGGTGGAAAACGTCGTAAAGCTCATCGACGAGGGAAATACGATTCCTTTCATCGCCCGCTATCGGAAGGAGGCGCACGGCACGCTGGACGATCAAGTGCTGCGTGAGATTTCGGAGCGGCTCGAATACCTGCGTAATCTCGATAAACGGCGAGAGGAGGTCCGTTCCTCCATCGAAGGGCAGGAAAAGCTGACAGATGAAATATCCGATGCGCTGAGCAAGGCGGTTACCCTCGCGGAAATTGAGGATATCTACCGCCCCTTCAGGCCAAAGCGCCGCACGCGAGCCTCCATTGCCCGGGAAAAGGGGCTGGAGCCGCTTGCACAGATCATTTTCGAACAGAGCCCCAATTCCGGAGAACCACTCTCGCTGGCGCAGCCTTTCCTTGATCCGGAGAAGGGCGTAGAGACCGCAGAGGAAGCCCTGAAGGGAGCGCTTGATATCATTGCAGAGGATCTTTCAGATGACGCCAATATCCGGCGCAGGCTCCGCAATCTCTTCACCGTGTGCGGCGTGGTGCATTCTAAGGCAGCAAAAGAGGAGGACAGCGTCTATGCGCCGTATTATGATTTCAGCATACCGGTGGAAAAAATCGCGGGCTATCAGGTGCTGGCAATCGACCGGGGCGAGCGGGAGGATTTCTTGAAGGTAGACGTTACCCTTGATCGCCCGCGCGCTATGAAGGTAATCTCCAGTGTTGCTCTGAAAAATACAGGTTCTCCCTGCACACCGGCCGTGCAGGAGGCAGGCGAAGACGCATATGACCGCCTCATCGAGCCCTCCATTGAGCGTGAAATCCGCTCGGCGCTCACGGAGCGTGCGGCAGCGGCTGCAATCAAGGTTTTTTCCACCAACCTTCGCCAGCTGCTGCTCCAGCCGCCCGTGAAAGGCAAGGTGGCTCTGGGATTGGACCCCGGCTACCGGACGGGCTGCAAAGTCGCCGTTGTGGATGCAACGGGTCGCGTGCTGGATACGGGGGTCATCTATATCACGCACAGCGAAGCGCAGAAGGAGCAGGCGAAGGTTACTCTCCGCCGCCTGATTGAAAAGCACAGTGTGGAGATCATCGCCATCGGCAATGGAACCGCCTCCAAGGAGACGGAAATTTTCACGGCAGAACTGCTCAAATCCATTGACCGCAAGGTTTCCTATATGGTCGTCAGCGAGGCGGGTGCGTCCGTCTATTCCGCCTCCAAGCTCGCCGCAGAAGAATTCCCGCAGTTTGACGTTTCCCTGCGCAGCGCGGTTTCCATCGCGCGCAGGCTGCAGGACCCGCTGGCGGAGCTGGTCAAAATCGATCCCAAGGCCATTGGCGTAGGTCAATATCAGCACGATATGCCTAAAAAGGAGCTGGACAATGCGCTCGGCGGCGTGGTGGAGGACTGTGTCAATGCAGTTGGCGTCGATCTGAACACCGCCTCCCCCTCCCTGCTCGCGCGCGTCTCGGGCGTGAACAGCACCGTCGCGAAAAATATCGTCGTTTACCGCGAGGAAAACGGCGCCTATTCTTCCCGCGCCGCCATGAAAAAGGTGCCGAAGCTCGGCGCGAAGGCGTTTGAGCAGTGTGCAGGCTTCCTGCGCGTGCCGGAGAGCAAAAATGTTCTCGACCATACGGGTGTCCATCCGGAGAGCTATGAGGCTGCCAAAGCCCTTTTGACCCTGTGCCGCTATTCCCTGCAGGATGTGTCGGACGGTGCAATCGGAGCGCTGCAGGAGCGCATCGACGCCATCGGGGAGGAAGAGGCGGCCAAGCGGCTGGAAATCGGCGTGCCGACGCTGCGCGATATCGTCAAAGAGCTCCTGCGCCCGGGCCGTGACCCGCGCGACGAGCTTCCGCCGCCGCTGCTGCGCACCGATATCATGGATATGAAGGATTTAAAGCCGGGGATGGAGCTCAAGGGGACGGTCCGCAATGTGATCGATTTCGGCGCGTTTGTCGATATCGGCGTTCATCAGGACGGACTGGTCCACATCTCCCAGATTGCCAACCGCCGGCTTTCCCACCCGTCTGAGGTGCTCAAGGTGGGGGATGTCATCACAGTCTGGGTGCTCAGCGTCGATGTGGCAAAAAATCGGATTTCCCTGACGATGAAAAAGCCCGCTGAGCAGACGGCCGGCTGATATTGCGCGCCTTGACCATCCGGCATGTAAAACGTATAATGAAAGCAAAGAGAAAAGGGGGCCTATTTTGATGGACTATCGGAAATGCGGAGACACCATCGTCCTGTGTCTGGTGCGCGGAGAGGAGGTTCTTTCCTGCATCCGCAAGGTCTGTGCCGCCGAACAGGTGCGCTTAGCAGAGATTTCCGCGTTGGGCGCGGCGGACCATGCGGTCGTCGGCGTTTACCATCTGGACGAAAAGCGGTTTTCCCCCTGTGTGCTAGACGGGGAAATGGAAATCTGCGCACTGGCGGGCAACGTCACGCGGCGCGGCGAAGAGCTTTATTTACATCTGCACGGTTCCCTTGCGGACGCACAGGGCAATGTTTTCGGTGGGCATGTGAACGAAATCCGGATCAGCGCGACTGCGGAAATTTTCATCCGTCTACTTCCCGGAGAAGTAAACCGCCGATTGGATGAGAAAACCGGGATTTTTTTAATGGATTTTGACGTACGCGGGGAGAACGAAGAAACGTCCTGACCATATGAAATGCAACCGCCCGTTTCAGCATCTACGAAAAGGATGGCCATCTTTATGAATTTTACAACCAATGAAAAAACCGGCGTTTCAGAAGGCTTCTGCCTGATCAAAACCTGCGATAAAAAGCAGACGGCCCGTGGGGTACCCTATCTCGATCTGGTACTGACCGATCAGTCGGGTGAAATTTCAGCAAAGCTATGGGATTATAAGGAGGAAACACAGGGGCCCTTTGCCGCAAACGATCTGGTTAAGGTGCGAGGACGGATCGACGTTTACAACGGCGCGGATCAGCTCCGCATCGACCGGATCCGTCAGGTCGTGCCTTCCGATCACGTCCAGATGAGCGATTATGTCCCCAGCGCGGCCTATGATGGCGAATGGATGCTCTCGGAAATCCGCTCGCTGGTCAGTGCCTTTGAAACGGAAGACCTGAAGGCGCTCGTCATGGAGCTGCTCAATGAATACGAGGAAAAGCTGCTCTATTGGCCGGCTGCCTTCAAGCTGCACCACGCGATCCGCGGCGGGCTCTTATGCCATACGCTCTCCATCGTGCGGCTTGCGCAGGGCGTATGTAAAGTGTATCCCTTTGTGGATCGGGAGCTTCTGCTCTCCGGCGCGATCCTGCACGATATCGCAAAGATCGAGGAGTTTACCGTCAGCAGCACAGGCATTGCGAGCGGCTACACAGCGCAGGGCATGCTGATCGGCCACCTGGCCGCCGGCGCGATGGCGGTCGACCGGGCGGCGCGCCGGCTGGGCACGCCGCAGGAGACGGCCATGCTGGTGGAACATATGCTTCTCGCCCACCATGGAGACCCAGAATTCGGTGCCGCAGTGCGGCCAATGTTTTTGGAGGCGGAGCTTCTCTCTGAACTCGACCTGATGGATGCGCGCATCTATGAGATGGCGCAGGCGATCCAAACCACGCAGCCGCACGGTTTTTCGCCGCGCCAGTGGGCGCTTGACAACCGAAAGCTCTATCATCACGCCCGGCGCGAGGTGGAGCCGGGGGTTACCCTGCGCGTATCAGATGCAGACTCCGCAGAATAAACTAAGTAAACGCGAAAAAAGGCGCCGCCGGGTTTTCCAGCAGCGCCTTTCCTGATGAACCACATTCTACAAAGGCCGTCGCCTTCAGGATGTGGTTATTTTTCTGTTTTCTTCACCCGGTATTTTTTCCAAAGGGCCAAAACGAGCAGGCAGAATAATACGCCCGCAAGCGCGCCCAGAGCATCAACGCAAACGTCGAAAAAACGGCAGGCTCTGCCGGGAATTAAAATCTGGTGCAGCTCGTCCGTTACGGCATAGAGGACGGTCATCCCCCAGGAAAGGTAGGGCCGCCCGCGTCCGCAGGTCTGGTACAGCGCATGAAACAGGAGAATCGCCAGCAGCGCAAATTCCGCCGCATGTGCCATCTTGCGGAGAACGGCGGAGGGAATCAACAGGCCCACAACGTCGAAGATTCCCGCCAGCACACCGTCGCTGAGCGACTGGGAATCGGAACCGGACTGCTGGGAGAAACAGAAGATCATCACCATGCAGGCCGCCGCCAGCGCCCAGGAGGCAATACAGCGCCAGGCTTGTCTCTTTGTTTGAACCGTTGTCATTTGTCCAGCCGTTCCCCCTTCAGGAAGCTCACAGTTCCATCTATGGTGCGCAAGGCGATGCCAGAAACATTTTTCGCCATGGCGCAATAGCTGCTCTCCGCGTACAGCGGATAGACCAGGCCGTTTTGGATCAGATGGGTTTCCGCCTGCTTGCACAGCTCCGGCAGCTGTTCAGCCCCGGCTGTGTTCATCGAGGAGATCATTTTATTATAAGCCTCCGAGCTGTATCCCAACAGGTTGCCGCTTGCGCCGGAGGCAAATCGGGAGAGAAAATCGACCACAGAGGAGCCGGACGCCGTGACAGGTGCAAAGGCAATTTCGTAGTCCCCCTTTTCCACGCGGGAGCGCAGCACCGGCCGCTCCACAGCCTCCAGCCGAAGTATCAGCGTGATGCCCAGAGCGCTTTGCCAGTTTTGAATGAGCCTGCGGACCATCTCGGTATGCTCCTGCGCGCACAAGACCGTGAGCGTCACGCTTTCTTTGCCGAGCGCATCCAGCTCCCTTTCCCAGCGTCTGCGGGCCTCATCGGCGTTGTAGGCCAGCCGGCCGATAGCGCCCACTCGTTCCCGGTAGTTTTGATCGCCCAGCATACAGAAGGCGGGGACGAAGCCATTCGCCTCTTTTGTCAGATCCGCGGACGGCTCCAGGGCGGAACGGTTGAGTCCCTGGCAGAGTGCAATGCGCAAATTGCCGTTTTTCAGCAAACTGCTACTGGCATTGAAGCAAAGCGCCCAGGTGATATTCTGAAATTCCTGCAGGGTAATGCCGGATCGCTCGTCCAGAGAGCCAGCCTGCGACTGAGTCAGGGGAGAGGCGTCGTACCTGCCCTCCTGCAGCTTATCAAGGCGGGATTGCTCATTTGTGTTGATATAAAGGCTGACGGATGCGGGCAAAACAGAGGTTTCCCCCCGGTAATCCGGATTCCTTTTCAGCAGCAGGGACTTGTCATGTGTCCATTGCGAGAGGTAAAAGGGGCCGTTGCAGATCAGATATTTTCGCTCCAGGCCGTACCGGCCAGAGGTTGCCTGAAAAAAGGCCTCGTCGCAGGGCATGCTCACAGGAAGGGTCAGCGCATAGAGAAAATTGCTGTCTGCGCGGGACAGCCTGATTTCCAGCGTATTGTCGTCGACGACCCGAATGCCCAGCTGGTCCGCGTTGGCTAAGCCCCGATGGACCGTCTGCGCATTTTCAATCGCATAGAGAATCTTTGCTGCCGCCACGCCGGTTTCCGGCAGCAGGGCGCGTTTCAAGCCGAACGCAAAATCGTATGCATTAAGCGTGGTATCAATCGTTTTCCCTTTGCCCAAAAGGGCTTCGATATCCTTGCCTTCAGCGATATGCCACTTCATGCCCGAGCGCAGATGGAAGGTATAGATGCGGCCGTCCGCCGAAATGTCCCATCGCTCTGCAGCCCCCGGTACGATGGAGCCCTTTTCATCCAGGCGGACAAGCCCTTCAAAGCAGTTACTCGTGACCAGCCGGGCCGTATCGTCTGCAGCGATCTGTGGATCGAGACAGACCGGCTCGCCGTCAATTGGATAGGCGAGATCCTTATCTGTACCGGTCTTTTGGGAACAGCCGGTGAGCACTGGTAATAAAAGCGCAATAGAAAGCACCAGTGCAAGGAATCGATTTTTTATTGTTTTCTTCACGCCTTTCTTTCCTTTCCTGTGTTTTTTCTCATCTTATCATCCCACTTCTCTGGATACAAGGCAGTATTTGTAAACAATTTCAGATCAACAGGATCGAAGCCTTTCCCGCAGCGCGTCCGGGTAAGCCGGAATCGCACCGTTGGAGGCAGCTACAAAATCCGACAGAATGCCGCCGCACCGGGCGCTGCGGAAGAGATCCCAGCCAGCGAGCAAACCGCTGATAAAACCTGCGCTAAAGGCGTCCCCTGCGCCCACGGTATCCACCGCTTTTGAGACACACTCATTGATGTCCCGCATTTCTCCGCGGGAATAGACGGTACAGCCGCGCGGCCCCCTTGTCACCAGCACGCAGCGCAACTGATCATATTGTGCAAAAAGGGAACAAACCATCTCTGCTTCTCCGGCACCGCCGGGCAAAAGCGCACCGAAACGCTGTGCCTCCTCCTCATTGAGCTTAAGGATTGTGGCATACCGCAGGGAGGCCTCCACCATTTCACGAGGGCAGAAGCCGCGGCGGACATTCACATCAAAAAAGATCTCCGGGAACGGGCAGGTTTCCAGAATACGGAACAACGTATCGCGGGATTCCTCCGCCATCTGTACCATAGAGCCGAAATAGAAGAGAGAAAAAGCCTCGTTCCGGATCGATCGAAACGCTGCAGAATCGGCATCAATATGCTGATAGCTGACCCCATCCGGAAACGAATAGGAGGGAATCCCCTGCTCATTCAGCGTGACAATTGCCGTGCCGGTTGGGTACCGATCGTCAATCTTTACATATTTCGTCCCTACGCCAAGGTTTGTAATCTCTTGCCATGCACGGATGCCGAGCGAATCCCCTCCAACCTTGCTGTAAAGAAAGGCGTCCTCGCCGAGCTGCGCCAGATGACCGGTCAGATTAAACGGTGCGCCGCCGATATACGCCTGCCCGTTGATCACATCCCAGAGCACCTCTCCGAATGAAAGTACCTTTTGCATGGCTTCTCTTCTCACTTCCCGCATAGCGCGAGCACTGCATGCGCAATCATCTTCGCATTGCGCAGAAGATTCTCTTCCGTAATGAATTCGTCTGCACCGTGCATATGGTTCTCTTCTCCCGGAAACATTGCGCCAAAGGCCACGCCGCCCGGAATGCCGTGGACATAGGTGCCGCCCCCAATTGCGATACAGTAGCCCGGGAGGCCTGTCTGCTGTGAATAGACCTCCAGCAGCGTCTGAACGAACGGGCTGTCCTTTGGCACCATATGCGGCTCGGAGCCCATCGTGTTTTTGAAGGAAAAGCCCTGATCCGTAAGTGCCTGGGACAACTTCTGCGTTACGCCGGAGAGCGTTTCGCACAGCGGGAACCGGATGTCGACCGTGCCCTCCAAAGTGCCCTCGCAGCACTGTAAAACGCTCAGCGCGAGCGTAAGCGCCCCGGACTCCGGCTCCCTGCAGGAAAGGCCGGCAGATTTGCCATCTGTCTCTCCATGGGGGAATAACTGGCCCAGCGCCTGCAAAAGCCGCTGCAGGCCGTCTTGCTCCAAGCCAGGCAGCGCGCAGAGCAGCTGAATCAGGCCGGTCAGGGCATTTTCTCCCTGCTCCGGCGTCGAGGCATGCGCGCCACGGCCGTTTGCAAGCAGATGGAGTTCGCCGCTCTGCTCCCGGCAGGAGAAGGAAATGGATGAGGAAAATGCCCTGGCCGCCTCCTCCACCTCCTGCTGTGAAATACCGGTTAGACAGGCTTCTGCCTGACCGGGAACCGCGTTGGCCGCCTTTCCCGCCCGCAGCCAGAGGATGCGCCGATCTCCCGTCTGCCGGTAGGCTGCGCCGAAGCTGGCACGCAGCATGCCCTTTTCAATATTGATAATTGGATAATCACCGTCCGGCGTGAACAGCATCGGCGGCATTTTTCGTTTGCTTCTATAAAGTGCCAGGTCGGAGGAGCCATTTTCCTCATCGCTTCCCAGCAGCAGCCGCACAGGAGCGGCGAGCGGGATTTGAAGCGCATGAAGAGCCCCAAGGGCAAACAGGGATGCCACAGCGGGCCCCTTGTCGTCGATCGTGCCGCGTCCGTAGAGCCGTCCATCCCGGCGGGTGAGCGAATAGGGCGGCACCGTCCATCCTGTTCCCTCTGGTACCACGTCCAAGTGGCATAAGATTCCGAGCCGCGGCTCATCCCCTTCTCCCAGATCAGCTTCTACCATCACATCTTCCACCGTGCGTGTACGCAGTCCTAGTGCGGCGGCCAGTTGGGCCCCTCTATGCAGTGCGGCATCGGGGCCCTTCCCATAGGGAGCACCGTTTTCCGCCTGTGTGCGAAAGCTGGGAATCTCCACAAGGGAGGCGAGCGCTTCCCGCATTGCTCCGATTTGACGCCCCAGATAGGCGTCAATGCTCTCTTGTCCCATCAAAATGATCAATCTCCTTTCACCAACGGGTTCTGTCGTCTCTGCAAACCAATCCAGCGGGACACTCTGTGCGAGCGCCTCTCCGCCGAGCGGGCAGGGATGGTAGCCATCCCCGCCCGCATAACCATCTTTTACGAGATTCGGATGAATCGCCAAAAGGGATATAGGTAGCGGCATAAACGGCCATTCCGTGTTCTCTGGCCCGCCGGACAAACCAGATCAGCCCTTCCTCCACTTCTTGCGCCGTGATCATTTGCCCAGCGCGGCAATGGTGTGCGGCTGCCGGAAATCATTGGCCCCGATAGATATATGATATATTTTATGCCATGAAAGGCGCATACATCCCACCCATTGTGCAGTTCTACACTTTCAAACAGGGGAATCCGGCTGGGAAGGATACATCCCCATCACCTTCTCTACCACACGCAGGATGGCGTCCTTCATCCGCTTCTGATGCGTAAATTCCGCGTTCTGCGTATGGTCTCCGCGGCAGGATGCTCTTCCTTCCCTCTTCTTCTGCGGTGGAAACAGCAGCGCCGTTTCACGCTTTTTTAACAAAAAAATAGTATCACATTCGATGCGGCGGATACAAGAGTATCGGTTGGGTACAACAGAAAAAAGGTGTGAACGTTATTCACAATATGCTCTTTTTTTTGTTTTAAACAGTATAATTATACAAAAAATAACAGATACTAGCAACATAAAGGCGGTGAGGGAATGCTTGCAACGCATCTGCGTCTGCTCCGGGAAAAAAACGGCCTGACCCAAAAGCAGGTCGCAGAAATGTTAAATATCGACCGTTCCACTTACGCCTATTATGAATCCGGGAAAACCAGGCCTGATATCCTCACCATTGCAAAGCTCGCACGCCTTTACCGCATCAGTACGGATTTTCTGCTGGATGTAAGGATTCCGTCGCTCCAGATGGAGCTGCATGATGAACGGGTGGACTATCAAAGCTTTCAAACCGCGCGTGCACAATATCTTTCCGACCTGTCCAGAGATGAGCAGAACCTGATTTTGTATTATCGGCAGCTGGAAAACAAATCGGATGCTTTTATGCGGCTTCAGACACTTTATGAAGAAGAGCAGGCCACTCGGGCACAGGAGGAGCAGGCTTTTTTAGCGACGATGGGAGAACAGCTGAAAGAGGAGCCGGAGGATTGAGCCTGCATTCAGATCCATAAATCAAATATACGAGATTTTTCCACTGCGCACAATCGACGAAAAAGATTGTGCGTTTTCTTTTGCTTTTACACACGCATGCCCTTGACAGGCACCAAGATGTGCTATATAATAGCAATCGCCACACAGGAATTCCACTATATCTAGTATGTAGGCGAGCCTATTTCGACTATATATACTATTAATTTCACACAGGAGGCGCTGGGCGTATGTTAACAAAAATCATCAAACGCGACGGACGAGAGGTCGACTTCTCACTTGAGAAGATTGCAAATGCAATTTTTAAGGCTGCGCAGTCTATGGGCGGAAAAGATTACGACGAGTCCGTATCCCTGGCCAATCAGGTCGTGGATTATCTGGAGAAACAGGGCATCCAGAAACCGACGGTGGAGCAGGTCCAGGATGCGGTGGAGAAGGTTCTCATTGAAAATGGACATGCCCGTACCGCAAAGGTCTATATTTTGTACCGTGCGGAGCGCTCCCGTGTGCGCGAGATGAATACCCGCCTGATGAAAATCTACGAGGGGCTCACCTTTAAAGACGCAAAGGATAATGATATCAAGCGCGAGAACGCCAATATCGACGGCGATACCGCTATGGGCACCATGCTCAAATACGGCTCTGAAGGCGCGAAGCAGTTCAACGAGCTGTTTGTCCTCAACCCAGAGCATTCCAAAGCGCATCATGAGGGCGATATTCATATTCACGATCTCGACTTCTTGACGCTGACCACCACCTGCTGCCAGATTGATATCATCAAGCTCTTCAAGGGCGGCTTCTCCACCGGCCACGGCTATCTGCGCGAGCCCAACGACATCGCCAGCTATTCTGCGCTCGCCTGTATCGCCATCCAGTCCAACCAGAACGACCAGCATGGCGGCCAGAGCATCCCGAATTTCGATTACGGCATGGCGCTCGGCGTGGCCAAAACCTATGCAAAACTCTATCGCCGCAACATGAGCAAGGCGCTCGAATTATTGGCCGATCTTGACAATTCCTGCGAAATCGCGGATACAGTCTGCAAGCGTATCAAAGAGGAGAGCGACCTGACCCCCAAGCTTGCCAATGACAACGGCTATCAGGAGGCGGAGGCAAAGATCCTGCAAAGTGACTATCATCTCGACGAGGCAGTCGTCAGGCGCGCGCAGGAATTTACGCTGCGCCGCACGGTCAAGGAGACGGACCGCGCCACCTATCAGGCGATGGAGGCCCTCGTGCACAACCTCAACACCATGCATTCCCGCGCCGGTGCACAAATTCCCTTCAGCTCCATCAATTACGGCATGGATACCTCCCCGGAGGGCCGTATGGCGGTCAAGAACGTTCTCCTCGCCACAGAAGCAGGTCTGGGCAACGGCGAAACGCCGGTATTCCCGATCCATATCTTCCGCGTCAAGGAGGGCATCAGCTACAATCCCGGCGATCCGAACTACGATCTGTTCAAGCTTGCCTGCCGCGTGTCGGCCAAGCGCCTGTTCCCGAATTTCTCCTTCATGGACGCGCCCTTTAATGCGCAATATTACGTGGAGGGCGACTACGATACAGAAATCGCCTATATGGGCTGCCGCACCCGCGTGATGGGAAATGTTTATGATAAAACGCGCCAGACGACAGGCGGCCGCGGAAATCTGAGCTTCACCTCGATCAACCTCCCCCGCCTTGCGATCAAGGCGCATGGCAATATCGACCTCTTCTTTGAGGATCTCGACCGCAAGATCGACCTGGTAATCGACCAGCTGCTCGAGCGCCTGGAGATCCAGTCGAAGAAAAAGGTCCGCAACTATCCCTTCCTGATGGGCCAGGGCATCTGGATCGATTCCGATAAGCTTGGCCCGGACGATGAGGTGCGTGAGGTGCTTAAGCATGGCACGCTCTCCTTGGGCTTCATTGGCCTTGCGGAAACGCTGAAATCCTTGGTTGGCGCACACCACGGCGAGAGCGTCGAGGCGCGCAATCTCGGCCTTGAGATCGTTGCCCACATGCGCAACCGGATGGATGAAGAGTCGGAAAAGACCGGGCTCAATTTCACCCTGCTTGCAACGCCGGCAGAAGGCCTTTCCGGCCGCTTTGTCCGCATGGATAAGGAACGCTATGGCGTGATCGAGGGCGTCACGGACCGCGCGTACTATACGAACTCTTTCCACGTTCCGGTTTATTATCCGATCTCCGCTTTCGATAAGATCAAGATCGAGGCCCCTTATCACGAGCTGACCAATGCTGGCCACATCTCCTATATCGAAATGGACGGCGACCCGACGGAAAATCTCGACGCCTTCGAAGCGGTCATCCGCTGCATGAAGGAAAACAATATTGGCTACGGCTCCGTCAACCATCCGGTCGATCATGACCCGGTCTGCGGCTATACCGGCATCATCAACGATGAATGCCCGAAATGCGGCCGCCATGAGGGAGACGGCAACCCCGACTTTGAGCGCATCCGCCGTATCACCGGCTATCTGGTCGGTACGCTTGATCATTTCAACGACGCCAAGTATGCAGAAGTGATGGATCGCGTCAAGCATTCCATTGGCACAGGCGCAGGGGAGTTTGAGCAGGTCTGATGGATACGATGGAAACCCCTCTACGGCTTGCAGGCGTGATCCGTGAGTCGATTGTGGACGGCCCGGGCTGGCGCTTTGTCGTCTTCGCGCAGGGCTGCCCACACCACTGCCCCGGCTGCCAGAACCCACAGACGCATGATTTTGAAGGCGGCTACGACAGCAAGGTTGGCAATCTGATCGCTGAGATCAAAAAAAATCCGCTCCTCTCCGGCGTAACCTTGAGCGGAGGCGATCCGTTCGCACAGGCAGAGCCATTCGCCATCCTTGCCTCTGAGGTGCACAAGCTGGGCCTGAATGTAGTCACCTATACGGGCTGGACGTATGAGCAGATTATCGAAGGGCTCAATGCACATCCCGGCTGGAAGGAGCTTTTAGCGCAATCAGATGTGCTCGTCGATGGGCGGTTCCTCTTGGAGGAGAAGTCGCTGGCGCTTCTGTTCCGCGGCTCGCGTAACCAGCGTACCATCAATGTAAAACAGTCTCTGGAAGAAGGCAGAGCAGTGGAATGCGATCTAAAGAATGGTATGCCTGCTTGATAGCCGTAGGATTGGAAAACAGAATGCAGAAATCGACCGGTGCCGTTTCAAACGGCGCCGGTTTTTTCTGCCGCCTTGCAGGGAGGCTGTTGCATATGGAAAGTTATGGATTATACTTCTTTGCAAGTTGTTGTATGTATGCTATAATCTTTACGACGAAAACGAATCATAGTTGGAGGGATCAAAAATGGAAAAACGCATTTTTGATAAACTCGGATTTGAGACCTCGCTTTTGGGACTGGGCTGTATGCGTTTCCCACAGAAGGACGGCAAAATCGACCTTGCGGAAACGGAAAAGTTGGTGGATGCCTGTATTGCGGGCGGCATCAATTATTTTGATACCGCCTATGTGTATGGAGACGGTGACTCGGAAAATGCGGTACGCCGCACGCTGGTAGAGCGTTATCCACGCGAATGCTTCTATCTTGCAAACAAGCTGCCCATGTGGCTTTTACCGGAGGGGCATACGCCGCAAGAGCTGCTGGAGACGTCGCTCAGGCGAACGGGAGTTTCCTATTTTGACAATTACCTGCTGCATAACCTCAATCAGGAAAACTGGGAAATCTGCAAAAAGGAACGATTGGTCGACTTTATCTTCGCGAAAAAGTCGGCGGGGATCGTGCGGAACGCCGGCTTCTCCTTCCATGATACGCCAGAGGTCTTAAACGAAATCCTGCATGCAGGGGACTGGGATTTCGTTCAGCTGCAAATCAATTATTACGATTGGGAAACCGCCCAGCGCGCCAGGGAGCAATATGAAATGGTGACTGAGCGTGGGATTCCCTGCATCATCATGGAGCCTGTGCGCGGCGGTGCGCTCGCCTCGCCCCATCCGGATGTCGTATCCCTGCTCCGCGGCGCTGATCCGGAGGCGAGTCCGGCTTCCTGGGCGCTTCGGTTCGCCGGAAGCCTGCCCAATACGGCGGTCGTGCTCAGCGGCATGTCCACCATGGAGCAGGTGGAGGAAAATCTGCGGCTCTTCAATCATTTTCAGCTGTTATCCGGGGAGGAACAAGAATTGCTCAGACAAGCAGTTGCCGTATTGGAAGGGCTTGCGCTGATCCCCTGCACCGGCTGCAATTACTGTAAGGACTGCCCAAAAAACGTCCGCATTTCGAGCGCCTTTGAGGCGTACAACAGCTGCATGCGCTTCGATCAAATGGCAGATTTGCGGGCGCGCATTCAAACCTGCCACATTGCGGACTGTATTGAATGCGGGAAGTGCGAAACCCATTGCCCGCAGCATATTGCAATCCGAAGTGAGCTGAAAAAGATACTTGCGTGCGCAGAAGCATTGGTGTAGCCACGCCGGTCACATCGGACCCTCCGTTCATAATAAACAAAACGATGCCGGTAAAACTCGGCATCGTTTTTATCATATTTTGAATATATCCTCCATAAGATCAGCCGCCCAGATACGCCTTGCGCACCTGCTCGTTATTGCGCATCTCCTCGGAGGAGCCGCTCATTGTGATGTTGCCTGTTTCCATGACGTAAACACGGCTTGCAATCTGCATGGCCATCTTTGCATTCTGCTCGACTAGTAAAACCGTCATGCCGCTCTGATTCACATCCTGAATGATCCGGAAGATTTCCTCTACCAGCAGCGGGGAAAGGCCCATCGAGGGCTCGTCGAGCAGGAGCATCTTTGGGTTGCTCATCAACGCGCGTCCAATGGCAAGCATCTGCTGCTCGCCGCCGGAAAGCGTGCCCGCCACCTGCTTACGGCGTTCCTTTAATCGGGGAAGCCGCTGGAAAATGCGATCAAATTCATCGTTGAGCTTCCCACGATCCTTGCGGGCATAAGCGCCCATCTCCAGATTTTCCTGCACAGTCATATGGGAGAAGACGCGCCGCCCCTCCGGGACCTGAGCAAGCCCAAGCCGGATGATTTTATGGGCGCTCGTGGTGCGTAGATTGACTCCGCAGAAGGTGATTTCTCCGTTTTTCGGCTTCACAAGGCCGGAAATGGCATGCAATGTTGTCGTCTTCCCGGCGCCGTTCGCGCCGATCAGCGTGACAATTTCGCCTTCATTCACTTCAAAGGAAATCCCCTTGATGGCATGGATTGCGCCATAATAGACGTCCAGATTCTGAACAGAAAGCATCGAATCCATCTTATTCCCCTCCCAGATATGCAGCAATCACCTTGGGATCCTTACGGACTTCCTCCGGCGGCCCTTCTGCGATGATCCTGCCGTAGTCGAGCACCACAAGGTGCTCGCAGATTCCCATGACAAAGCTCATGTCATGCTCGATCAACAGGATCGAGAGGCCGAATTTATCTCGAATAAGGCGGATCGTTTCCATCAGTTCTTTCGTCTCCGTCGGGTTCATACCGGCCGCAGGCTCATCCAGCAGAAGTACTTTCGGGGAGGTTGCCAGCGCACGGGCAATTTCCAGCTTGCGCTGCTGGCCATAGGGAAGGTTTCGCGCCATTTCATAGGCCTTATCGTTGAGGCCGATCACCTCAAGCAGCGCATGGGCCTTCTCCGAGATTTCTTTTTCCTCCCTGCGATAAGCCGGCAGGCGGAAAATGCCGGAGAGGACGGAATATTTCATCCTGCTGGTCATTGCGGTCTTCACATTGTCAAGCACGGTCACGTCCTTGAACAGGCGGATATTCTGAAACGTGCGGGCAATGCCGTTCTGCGTGATCTGATAAGTCTTCTTCCCCACGATGCTGTTGCCTTCGAGCTCAATTTCGCCGTTTGTGGGATAGTAAACGTCTGTCAAAAGGTTGAATACCGTGGTTTTACCCGCACCGTTCGGTCCGATCAGGCCGATGATCTCTTTTTCGTGCAAACGGAAATGAACGCCCTCCAGCGCCTTCAGGCCACCGAAGGTGATGCCCAGGTTCCGGGTTTCCAGTACCGCTTTGTTTTCTTCCATGGCTTCAGGCCTCCTTTCCGGGCGCGCCGCCTGCTGGAGGCGTGCTGATCGTTTGCTTTTTCTCTTTTTTATCAAAAATTTTTCCGACAATCCTGCGTACAGAGAATTCATGGGTGCCCAGTAAGCCTGTGGGCTTAAAGAGCATCACGATGATCAATACGAGCGAATAGATCAGCATGCGCTTGTCTGCGAAGGAGCGCAGCATTTCCGGTAAAAGCGTGAGCACAGTGGCGGAGCAGACAGAGCCGGTGATCGATCCCATGCCGCCGAGCACGACCATGATCAAGATTTCCACAGAATAGTTGAAGTCGAATTTACCGGGATCGAGCACGCCGATATAGTGTGCATAGATGCCGCCCGCAACGCCTGCGAAAAAGGCCGCTACAACAAAGGCCAGCAATTTGTAATAGGTCGTATTGATGCCGGACGCTTCCGCCGCGATCTCATCCTCCCGGATGGCGATGACCGCGCGCCCATGGCGTGAACGGATAAATGCGAGGATCGCGACAACGGTGAGCATTGCAACAACAAAGGTATATATGAGCAGCGTGTAGTCGCCTGTTACGTAGGGGATACCGGTAAGGCCTGCCGCACCACCTGTAAAATCGACCGCAAGGATCAGCACGCGGATAATCTCTCCAAAGCCCAATGTGATAATGGCCAGATAATCTCCGCGCAGGCGAAGCGCCGGAACGCCGATGATTACACCGAAGATCGCAGCTACCAGGCCGCCGAAAACCAGGCCGAGTGGAAAGGCGATTGATATCGGAAGACCAGAATGCATCGTAAACAAGGCTGCCGAATAGGCGCCCACACTCATAAAGCCCGCGTGGCCAAGGACCAGTTGGCCTAAAAATCCGGTCACCAGATTCAGGCTGACTGCCAGGATAATATTAATGCCGATGAGCACCAGAATACCGGAATAATACGAATTGATCACACCGGTTGCAACGGCGCCCATGATCACGGCAAAGAGGATTGCCACCCAGAGAATGCTGAACAGATAGGAAAGCTTTCGTTGTTTTGACATATCGTGCGCCTCCCTTAAACCTTTTCCTGCACGTTCTTACCAAGAAGACCGGCAGGTTTGACAAGCAGGACGAGAATCAGGATGCCGAATACCACTGCGTCTGAGATCTGAGAACCGCCGGCCGCAATGGTTAGGCTCTCCGCCACGCCGAGGATATATCCGCCCAGCATCGCGCCAGGGATATTGCCGATGCCGCCAAGCACGGCCGCGACAAAGGCCTTCAGGCCGAGCATACCGCCCATATATGGGGTGATCTGATGGAATGTGTTGCAGTAAAGCACTGCGCCCACGGCCGCAAGTGCGGAGCCGATTGCAAAGGTAAACGCGATTGTGGAATTCGTGTTGATGCCCATAAGCTTTGCCGCGCCGGCGTCCTCGCTGGTAGCGCGCATTGCCTTGCCCATTTTGGACTTGTTGACAATGACCTCAAGCACGATCATCATGACAACAGAAGTCAGGATATTCAGCACGGTGCTGAAGCTCAATTGCAGGCCGCCCAGAGCGATTACCTTATTGGGGAACATAGCCGGCATGGACTGGGCGCTCGAGGAAAAGCTGAGCTGGAAAAGGTTCTGCAGGAAGATGCTCACGCCGATGGCTGTAATGAGCAAAGACAGGCGGGGTGCATCTTTGACCAGCAGGCGGTGGTAAGCGAGCCGTTCAATGGCGACACCCAGCAGGGTGCAGAATGCAATCGACAGGATGACCGCCGCCCACAGCGGCAGGCCGAGCTGTACCATCACGACAAAAACCACGTAGCCGCCGACCATGATAATATCGCCATGCGCGAAGTTGATGAGCTGTATAATGCCATATACCATGCTGTAGCCCAAGGCCACTAGCGCGTAAATGCTGCCAAGGCCAAGGCCGTTGATGATTTGGAGCAGAAAATCCATAAACGCACCTTCCTACTGAAAGGCCGTCCCTCACAAGCGGGACCGCCCCCCTCATTTCGCGAACTTGCCCTTTTCCGTTCCCTGCCCGCTGCGCAAAGGAAGAGCTGCGCGCTGCCTTACGAAGAATGGCGCGCTGCCTCTGGAAAAGCGCAGCTTTTCCTTTGCGCAGGGAAATGTACTGCGGGCCGGGCCGACGGACCCGGTCCGCAGACGTTGAACGCTTATGGCAGTTCTGTTTTTTTTAGATGGATTCCTTTGCAAAGGTCTCCTCGAACTTATAGGCGCCATTCTCAATCTTGATAATGATCGCCTCTTTGACCACGTTGCGGTTCTCATCAAAATGCATCTGGCCGGTCAGGCCGTTGTATTCGAGCTTTGCAAGGGCGTCGATGATGGCCTGCTTATCGGTAGAGCCAGCGTTTTCGATCGCCTTTACCATCATATAAGCCGCGTCATAGCCAAGCACCGAAAACTGGTTGGGATCCATATTGAATCTCGCCTTATAGTTCTTGATGAAATCCTGGACGCGCTGGTCCGTACTCTCCGCCGTATACTGGCTGCAGTAGAATGCGCCGTTCACAGCGTCCATATTAGTCTTGTCGATTTTGCCGATAACGCCGTCCCAGCCGTCTGCGCCGATGAACTGCGCGTTCAGGCCGATTTCCTTAGCCTGTACAGCAATCAGGGCCGCATTTTCATAATAGGTCGGAACAAAGAGAACTTCCGGATTCTTCGCCTTGATATTGGTCAGCTGCGCCTTGAAATCAACGACCTTGCTGTTGGCATAGCCTTCATCCGCAACTACCGTGATGCCGAGCTTCTCAGCAGTAGCCTTAAAGGAATCCCGCAGGCCCTTTGAATAATCATCAGAGGTGTCGTAGATGATTGCAGCGGTCTTTTTGCCAAGCTTTTTCGCATAGTTCGCCATGATCTCGCCCTGCTCCGGATCGGTGAAGCAGACGCGGAACACATTTTTGCCGGCTTCCGTAACGTTGAGCGCGGTAGCCGTAGCCGTCAAAATCGGGATATTATCCTGCTGGGAGGCTTTTGCAACCGCAGCAGCCGGTTTGCTGGTCACGTCGCCGATAATGGCAACGACCTTATTCTGATTGACAAGCTTGCGGTAGGCGTTGGTGGCCTCGGTCGCATCGCCCTTTTCGTCTTCACAAATATACTCGATCTGCTTTCCAAGCACGCCACCGGCTTTGTTGATTTCCTCAAAGGCTAATTTAATACCGTTATCGGTAGCAATACCATAAACAGAAACGCTACCGGTCTTAGGTGCGAGGCCTCCAATTACGATCTTATCCCCGCTTTCCCCGCCTTTGTCGCCGTTCTGGCAGCCCGCCAGAGGGAGGGCGACCAAAGCGCATACCATCAATGCTGCCAACAAACGCTTCTTCATTACTGTTTCCTCCCTGTTTCCTTATTCTAACTGAACCGGATGTGCAATGTGTGAATATGCAAAAACAAAAAAAGCAGCATGACGCCTTTGTCACACGCTCCCCTGCCCGCATCACATCCGCTTCAGATATTTATTGTAATTATACTATACCACTTTAAAGTTTGCAATAAAGGAGCTTCAAAAATTCATCCTGCCAGCGCAATATTTCTGTTTTTCCCTTCTTTTATCGTAAAAACGGGGGGGTTCTTTGTGAATATTGCAGAAAAAAACGATGCCGGCACGCCGGCTTCTCCCAACGCGCTTGCACCGTTTTCATTGCTCGCTTTAATTTTTCTTACGAACGCAGTGAGTAACAAAGCAAAAGCTGTTGCTCTCACATCAATCCAAGAGAGTGAGATTGCTTCCTTATAACTGAAAAGCGTACGGCTATTGTTTATCCGGCCTTGCCCATCGCGGCAAGCGGGTCCGTCACTGTGCCATTAACGCGCACCTCAAAATGCAGATGCGGTTCATCCTTCATCTCCACCGGGATATCGCCCACCTTGCCGATGACGTCGCCCATTTTGACGCTGCCGCCCTTTTTCACATTCGGCTCTTTTTGCAGGCCGCAGTAGGAGGCTTTCATGCCATTGCCGTGATCGATGGTCACGACCCATCCCCACATGCTGTCGTTTTCCACGGAAAGCACGGTCCCGGCGCTGACCGCCTTGACCTCATCGCCCTTCTTCGCCGCAAAATCGATGCCGTTGTGCACGCGCCAGTCGCCCATTGTCTTTGACTCCACCATCTCGCCGTTGCTGAAATCCTTGTTGATTTTTGTCCCCAAGGGCAGCATGTAGTAAGCGGCCTGCGTCTGCTGTTCAGAAGAGCGCTGTGTCTCTGCCTTCTGGGTCTCTCGTTCGTCCGCAACGCCGGTGGCCTGTACGTTTGCGGGCGCCTCCTGCGTCTGGGCGGGCGTTCTGGTCGTGCGCGCTTCGATCTGCGTATTCGGCACGCCGGAACTGTCCTGCGTGGTCGGCGCGCGGCCCTGCAGCGCGCCCCATACGCCTAAGCCTACGGCGAGCAGACAGCAGCCCAGTGCAATATAAAAGCCCTTGCCGCCGATTTTGGTTTTCTTTTTTGTGTATTTATAATCGTTCTTGATCATCATCGCACCTCCGCTTTTATTCTGGCCGCGTGGCGTGAGGATTATACAACGGCTTTTTCTTGTGAGCAGGGGAAAAATATGTTATACTTTTTTTAATTTGAAACGAAACCGGAACGCCAAATTTTCTAAGGAGGAATCTTATGCTCACGGATATTGAAATTGCACAGAGCGCTTCCCTTTTACCCATCCAACAAATCGCGCAGCGGCTGGGGGTCGAAGAGGAGGAGCTGGAGCCCTACGGCCGCTATAAGGCGAAGCTCTCCCCGGCCGTTATGAAACGGCTCTCCGGCAAGCCGGACGGTAAGCTGATCCTTGTCACCGCCATCAACCCCACGCCCGCCGGCGAGGGAAAAACGACGACAACGGTCGGCCTTGGAGAGGCCATGGCAAAGCTCCAAAAAAATACGGTTATCGCCCTGCGGGAGCCCTCTCTCGGCCCTGTTTTCGGCATCAAGGGCGGCGCAGCCGGCGGTGGCTATGCGCAGGCTGTCCCAATGGAGGACATCAACCTCCATTTCACCGGCGATATGCACGCCATCACTGCGGCGAACAATCTTCTGTGCGCCTGCATCGACAACCATCTCCAGCAAGGAAACGAGCTCAGCATCGATCCACGCCGCATCATATTGAAACGCTGCATGGACATGAATGACCGGGCGCTGCGGCACTGCATCGTGGGCCTGGGCGGCAAGGTCAATGGCGTGCCGCGCGAGGACAGCTTCCAGATCACGGTGGCGAGCGAGGTCATGGCGATCCTCTGCCTGGCAGACGATCTCGCAGACCTGAAAAAGCGGCTCGGCCGCATTCTGGTCGCCTACAAATATGACAATTCCCCCGTTTATGCGGACGATCTGGGCGTGACCGGATCCATGGCGGCGCTGCTCAAAGACGCCATCAAGCCCAATCTTGTGCAGACGCTCGAAAACACGCCCGTCCTGATGCATGGCGGCCCATTTGCCAATATCGCCCACGGCTGCAATTCTGTCACAGCGACACGCCTTGCTCTGAAGCTTGGTGATTACTGTATCACGGAGGCTGGCTTCGGCTCCGATCTCGGCGCGGAGAAGTTTTTTGACATCAAATGCCGCTGTGCCAATCTCAAGCCTAGCGCGGTCGTCGTCGTCGCCACGCTGCGCGCTCTGAAATATAATGGCGGCGTTCCCAAGGCAGAAACCGCAAAGGAAAACCTGGACGCCCTGCGCGCAGGGCTCGTCAATCTCGGCGCGCATGTGGAAAATATGCGGAAATTCGGCGTCCCCGTCGTCGTAGCGATCAACCGGTTCCACACGGACACAGATGCGGAAATCGCCCTGCTTGCGGAATATTGTGCTTCGCTTCAGGTGGAATATGCGCTCAGCGAGGTCTTTGCAAAAGGCGGCGAAGGCGGCATCCAGTTAGCGCAAAAGGTGCTGGATGCCTGCGAACAGCCTTCCAGCTTCCATTGCCTGTATGAGGCGGACCGTCCGGTCAAGGAAAAAATAGAAACGGTCGCCCGGGAGATTTACGGCGCGGACGGCGTTGCCTTTACCGCGCAGGCGGAAAAGCAAATCAAGGAGATCGAATCGCTCGGGCAGGATCAATTGCCCGTCTGTATGGCGAAAACGCAGTATTCCCTTTCAGATAATCCCGCGCTGCTTGGCAGGCCGTCGGGCTTCACGATCACAGTGAAAAATATTTCCCTTTCTGCGGGCGCGGGCTTTATTGTCGCACTAACAGGCGACATCATGACGATGCCGGGTCTTCCCAAGATCCCAGCGGCCAACAGCATCGACGTAGATGCGGAGGGAAATATCGTCGGCCTGTTCTAAGGAGAAAAAATTCGGTGTGTTTCCGCTTTAAACAAAAATCTTTGTGAGTTTTTACAATGAGATGGGCATTTCGCCCGTCTCATTTTTTAGTTTTCTCCAAAAACTGCGTTGTTTCGCCTTGACGCTCCGGGAGGAACCTGCTACAATTTTAAAGATATCAGGCGCTTTCTGAAAATGGATGATATTTTATTATAGAAAGACAGGTTTGACCGCATGGAAAACCAGCAGAAATACGAAGCCTTCCGTCGGGCGTATCCGGCCTTTTATTACCACGGCTTTTCCGTCTCCTGCACGGGGACGGAAATCCATGTCCGCTATGACTTTGAAATTGAAAACCTGTGCGCCTTTCACCCCACTCTGCGGATCGATACCGCCGTTCTGCCGGTCAAAAACGCCCCTGATACGCCGGCCGCACGGCGCATCCTTTTCGGCCTCGGTATGGTGGAACTGATCAGCTATTGGAAATGCGCCTGCCCACCGCGGGTGGTTATCGAATGCGGCGGCCTGGACGGCGAGGATCGGGCTTTCTGGAAAAAGCTTTATTTCAATGGGCTCGGCGAATTCTTTTACCGCAATGGGATCGAAGCCGATCCCGATTCCTTCCTGACCATCGAAGCGCCACAGCCGGAACCAATCCCTGCGGAGCCCTTCTGTAATGCGCATCTGAATCTGATCCCTGTGGGCGGCGGAAAAGATTCTTGCGTCACGCTGGAGCTGATGCGGGCATTTCATACGCAGAACCGCTTGTTTATGGTCAATTTTCAAGACGCACGTGACCAATGCGCTCTGGCGGCCGGTTATACAGAGACGGATATGCTCCATGTCCTGCGCACAATCGATCCGGCGCTGTTGGAACGGAATCGCGAGGGCTTTCTCAACGGGCATACGCCCTTCTCAGCCATCGTGGCATTCCTCAGCTTCTATACCGCTTATCTGATCGGCGCGGAGCGCATTGTGCTCTCCAATGAATCGAGCGCCAATGAGGGCAACATCAGCGGATCGCACGTGAACCATCAATATTCCAAGTCCTTTGCCTTTGAGTGCGATTTTCAGGCTTATGCGCACAAGAATCTATTACCGGACATTCACTATTTTAGCCTCTTGCGGCCCTTCAATGAGCTGCAGATCGCGAAATTCTTTGCCGCCCAGCCCCAGTACCACACGGTTTTCCGCAGCTGCAATGCGGGCAGCAAGCGCAATGTCTGGTGCTGCAATTGCGCAAAATGCCTGTTTGTCTGCGGGATTTTGTCGCCTTTTCTGCCGCCGGAGCAGCTCGCCGCAGTTTTCGGGGAAAACCTGCTGGAGAAGGGCTCCCTGCGGGATATCTTTGACGGGCTGGTCGGTTTTTCGCCGGTAAAGCCCTTTGAGTGTGTTGGGACGCAGGAAGAGCTTTGCTTCGCGCTCGCCCTGACGGTCCGGCACTATCGGTCGCGCGGTGAAACATTGCCTGCCCTGCTCGATTATTATGCACAGCACGTTGATATAGAAGCGCTCGCTGCCGATGACAGCCCCCTGAAGGCCTTCAATGCGCAGCATCAGATTCCGGCCGTTTTTCAGCCTTATATAAAGGAGATGCATCGTTATGCCGCAGGCCTTGCTTGATTATCTTGCCCCGAAACGGATCCTCCTGCTCGGCTTTGGCCGTGAAGGGCAGTCCACTTATCAATATATCCGCCGCTTTTTTCCGAAAAAGGAGCTTGCGATTGCGGATCAGAATCCGGTCACAATGCAGGACACGAATGTCATCCTGCATTGTGGCCCCCGCTATCTGGATGCCGTCAATCAATATGATCTTGTTATCAAAAGTCCCGGCATATCGGTCAGGGATCTGGAGCTTTCTTCCCAGGTCGAGATGACCTGCCAGCTCGATCTGTTCCTGCGCTTTGCACGCTGCCGTGTCGTCGGCGTGACCGGAACGAAGGGAAAAACGACGACCTCCACGCTGATTTATTCCATTTTGCAGGCGGCTGGCGTGGAAAGCTGCCTGATCGGCAATATCGGCGTGCCGGTTTTTGAGGATATTGAGGCAGCTCAGACGATGACGGCTGTGGTGGAAATGTCTTCCCATCAGCTGGAATTCACGTCCTGCTCGCCGCATGTTGCCGTGCTGACGAATCTTTATCCAGAACATCTAGACCATTATAATGGCTTTGCCGGCTATGCAAATGCCAAGATGAATATCGTACGCCACCAGAAGGCAGGAGATTTTTTCCTGTGCAACGATCAGCAGGATTTGAGAGAATTTCTTGACTTGGCTGCGCTTCCTTCCACAGTGATGCGCATTGGAGAAAAGGGCGACACGCCCTTTCTCCGAAAAATTTTGTACTGCAATCCACATCTCAGGGGTGAACACAACCGTCAGGATATCCGTTTTGCCGCTGCGGCGGCGCAATGCCTCGGCGTTAGCCACGAGGCAGTACTGCAAGGGATCGAGAACTTTAAGGGCATTGAGCACCGCATGGAATATGTGGGCGAATATAAAGGGATTTCCTTTTATAACGATTCGATTGCAACCATCCCACATGCGGTGATGTGCGCGATCGACGCTTTGGAAAATGTGGATACGCTGATCTTCGGCGGCATGGATCGCGGGCTCGACTACACAGCCTTTGAAGAGGCTCTGGCGGCATCCCCTGTCCGTAACCTGATCGGTCTGCCGGAGACCGGGCATCAGATTCTCGCTACTCTGCGTACCTGGGGGACCGGCCAAAATCTATTTCAGGCCGCCGACATGCAGCAGGCGGTAAAGGCCGCCTATACGTATACTCAGCCGGGCAGGACCTGCCTGTTCTCTCCTGCCGCGTCGAGCTATAACGTCTACAAAAATTTCGAGGAAAAGGGCCGGCATTATAAGGATTTGGTATGCGCTTACGGAGAGGACATCCCCGACGATGACTGAGGAAGCGCTAGCTGCGGCGTCTGGCAGCGCATGTGAACTTCCGAAAAGCGCGCAGGAAATGCTTGCTCGAGAAAAGGAGATTGCGGCCTTCCTCGACGACCTGGCCAGTTCGGACAAGCCGTCGGCGGAAGCGTTCTGCACGGCGCTTGTCCTTGCCGAACGGGATTGGGAACAGTCGGCTGCTTCCTCGGCAGCCTGTGCGAGATGCATCATGCGATTTTTGCTTCACAAAAAGTGCAAAAATACAATGGTGGAGACGCTCAGGCAAAACACTGCTTTGCGTACGGCGATCTTCGGGCGGCTCAACACCTATCAATACAGCCTGATCTTCCTGATGAAACGGCTGTTCCGCCTAAATGATCTCGCGCTGACCAAGGAAATTCTGGAGCTGCTTGCGGTCAATCCCTATCGTGATGACTCCGCCAAATCCTATGAAAGCCGCTGGTCATTCGCTTTTTTAATTGAAGAAGTGCTCAAGGCCCCGCCCGATTACCTGCGGCTGGATGCGGCCTCTGCTGCCTTACTGGAACAGGCGCGCAAGGAGGCCCTGCCTGACGGACTCATGATCAATCGGGAGGAAAGGAACCTTTGAAGCGTTTCAAAAAAATGATAAATTTATAAATTAGGGTGATTTTTTGAAAAGGACAGCTCTATTAAAACCGTCTGCAATTTTGTGCATGGTCGCTTCCATTTTGATCGGAATCAACACTTTTTTTGGTTCCCTGTTTTCCAATTTGTTCTCCTCCTCTTTTGATCAGAAGGGATATTTCATTTTTAATCAAGTTTTATTTGCGCTGGAGCTTCTTGTTATGCTTTCCAGTGCGGTTCTCTTCCTTTTATCCAAATGTGGGGGCTCTCTGGAAAAGGCCTTCGCAATCGCGGGCACTTGCGTGTCAGTCATCAGCCTGGCAGTCATGATTGGTGCAGCCGCTGGTCTCTTTTCCGGCCTTCCGTATATAGTTTCCTCTCTTCTGGGCTGTATTTTCAGCGTTGAAACAGTGATTGCACTGCTTGCATTTGCATTCGGCTGGGTGAGTGGCACCAGAACGGGCAAAAGCTTCGGGATCGCCGTACTGATTCTATATGTGATTATGCAGATTTGTTATACTGTCCGCTCCTATCTTTTCTACCTCATGCTGGAGCAAGAGATCAACGTATCCAACATGGGGTTTTCTCTGGTCAGTTCATTTGAAAATCTGGTGCAGGCAGCCTTTTTATTATGCGCAATTTTTATTTGTATTATTTGCCTGACGAAGGGGCAACCGGCGAAAGCGCCTCTCAATATGGGATCTCCCTCCGCCGGGGTCTGTCCAAACTGTGGCAGAGCAAACGGACCGGATGCCAATTTCTGTGCCGTATGCGCGACGCCTCTATCGCCACGGGCGGTTCCGGCGTCCATGTCTGCAGAGCCTGGCTTCCGCTGTCCATCTTGCGGCGCACCGGTCCTGCCGGACGACCGGTACTGCCCGCTGTGTGGCGAAAAAGTCGGGACAGACGTATCATAAGCGGAACGATAATCAGAAACAAAACCTGCATGTGACCCGAAAATCACATGCAGGTTTTTTATATGGATCGCCATTTTTCTGTTGGCCGCAAAGGCGCGAAACTGCGTTTAATCCGAACCAGCGCTCGATCGTTTCCCTTTTGGCTTCCGATTCAGCTTTAATCGAATATGACGTTCCTGCGCCATTGCCTGAAAAAGATTGACTGCAAGCACGGCCTTTTCTTTAATTGGTGCAGCCGGATTTTCTTTTACCGCAAGCTGTTCCATCACACACTTGATGTCATCTAAGTCCAGTAGATTCACCGCGATGCAAAAGAAGCTTTTTCTTCGCCCATCATTATAATTGTCCAGCAGGTTCTGAAGAATCCGGATCTTCTCATTCAATTCCGCCTGATACGTGTCAAGCCCGATTCTTTTTGCCTTTTCAAGGTCCTTGTGCATATGTTGATGCGTTATGAAGGAGTCATAGTCCGTCACGCCGCGATACCTATCGCAGGGGTATTCGTCGCACAAAAAGCAGTATTCTACTTTTCCATGCTGCAGACTGCACCGTATAAACGCGCAGGGCTGATGCCCTTCTCCACCGCCGCAGCCTGGGCAGTAATGATTCAGGTGCATAGGGCATAATCCGCAATTTAAGCCGCAGAGCGAAAATAACGGATACGATCTTTGATAATCTTTCATTGATATCCCTCCATGAACATCCGATGCCCTATGATTCGCTTTTTCAAAATGTTATCCTTTCAAATTCATTTTCCCGCTTCTGCAAACTGTAACCGGATTGATTGCTTAAGGTATGTTTCGATGAATGCCCAAATGCCGAGCAATAAAAATGCAAAAACCGGCTCATATAAGGTTCTTAAGCCTTCTTTATCGGATGACGAATAACCGTCTTCAGTTTTTCAGGAGCAACTTTACGGGCATCACTCAGATAGATTTCATGATGCAATCTTTTATCTGTAATGTCCAGTTCGTAGCCTTCTGCTGCAGCATACTCATGCATAAGTTTTATCGTGGCTGGTTCATCATCATAGGAACCGATATGCATACACTGTACGCACAGACCTTCATCGTAAGTCAAAAACTCGACCTTTGAGAAATCCATTTTCTTTTTTCGTGTAGCTTCTTCTATAGCCCAATCGAAATCTTCCCTTGTCACAAAATCCGGCAAGCGTATCATTGAGATGAACTTGAAATTTTCTTTGTGGGCATAGTCAATATCATCCGTACCCTCTTGCCACCAAAATCCTTCGAGCGGGGGAACTACAAAATCAAAATATCCATCTATTCTATAGTCTCCCTTCTTACTCATTTTAATTGTAAAAGCTATGCCATAGAGTAATCCTATCGATTCTTTATATTCGCTGTTTTCAGCGTTAGGATCCCCTTCACCGCGAACAGCAATGTAGTTCATGGTTGGCACTTCCACTATGCCCGGTTTATTCTTAGGCATATAAAATTCTTTGTATTCTTTTTTATAATCAAAAGCCATGGTTATTTTCTCCTTATGTTTATCTTTGCATCAATTCTTAACCATAGTATTTTTAATATTGATCTTGTATATGATACCCGTATGTCATGTGTTATATTGGTTAGATATTATAACCATACCGCCCAATCACCATAATCAAACGTACCGCTACCATGATGTAATTTTCCGTCATCTCTTAAGTGTCGAAACGCATCTCTCATCCTATTGATGATTTCTGGTTGAATGTCAAGTGAATGGTGTGCTGGAAACACTTGTTTTACAGGAAGTAATGCAATTTTTTCAAGAGAAGCAAGATATGCTATTGGGTCAGTAGAAGGATAGTAAGCAAACAAAGTGCCTTTATATACCAAATCGCCTGTAAATAGATACCCCCGTTCTTTTTCCCAAAAACACAAATGGCCAGGCGAATGTCCTGGTGTATGCAAACCCTCAATGGTCCGTCCACCAATATCAATTAAATCATGGTCAGTTAAAATTTTTGTAGGCATACCTTGAAAAAACACATAGTCGTCCACATTAAAACCATCCGGCAAGTTACAGCGGTCAACAACCATTTTTTTAATCGTGTCCATTGACAAGGGAAACTTGCCATTCAACCAATCTAATTCTTCAAAGTGGGCATAAAAATCAGGAAAAAATCTATGCCCGCCAATATGATCCCAATGGATATGTGTTGCTACTGCCGTAACCGGTTTATTTGTAAGCTTTACTACTTCATCGTAAATATTACAAATACCAAGTCCTGTGTCAATTAACAAGCTTCGCTCCGTTCCATTCAGAAGGTAACAATGCGTTTCTTCCCAATGTCGATATTCGCTGATCATATATGTTTCGTCATCAACCTTGTCTATCGTAAACCAATCATTCATAAGCAATTCTCCTTTTTCGCCGATATTAGCTGATAAACATCATATTTGACAATGATATTTCTCACACATATATGCCCGAACTCTGTTATTTCCAGTATTACAGCTCTTGCGAGATAAAAATATCGTCTAAGCGGTTTTGACACTCCAAAAGCCTTGTAGAATAGGCGTTTCAAACCGCCTATTGCGTAAAAAAGGATCCCCTACTTCCAGTGATTGAGTTTCGGCAGTCGCTCAGAGAAATATTGTCTCGTCCTGCTTCCTCGGCCTAGTCTGCTGACAGGCCTTGGAATAAGGCTCCTCTTTGTAGCAACACGATTGTCTCGATGTGGTTTGTGTACGGAAACATATCCACCGGCTGAATCTTTCGGGCCTGATATCCCCGCTTTGTTAAAAATAAAACATCCCGCGCAAGCGTCTCCGGATTGCAGGAGATATAAACCACCCGCCGGGGAGCGAGCACCAGCAGAGAGGATAAAAATTTTTCGTCGCTGCCTGCACGCGGCGGGTCCATGAAGACCACATCCGCACGCTCATTTGCCTTGGCCATCTCGCGCATCCATTCCCCCGCATCCGCGCAGTAAAAGCGGGCGTTTTGAATGCGGTTGCGCTTGGCATTGGAAATTGCATCGCGCACGGCCTCCCGGTTTACCTCCACGCCGACAACCTGCTTAGCGCCGCGCTTCGCCGCGATCAGGCCGATCGTCCCTGTGCCGCAATATGCGTCGACCGCCGTCTCCTGCCCGGTCAGCGCCGCAAATTCTATCGCCTTCTCATAGAGCGCTTCTGTCTGCACGGGATTGACCTGATAAAACGACTGCGCGGAAATGCGGAAGGTGCAGCCGCATAGCTCGTCCTCAATAAAGCCGGGGCCAAAGAGTGTTTTTTCCTGTGTTCCCAGCACCAGGCTCGTCCTGCCGGGATTGATGTTTTGCAGGATGGTCGTGATCTCCGGGTGTTTCTGGAGCAGCGCGCCGACAAAATGATTTTTGGAGGGGAAGACTGGAGAGCCCGTCACGAGCACAACCATAATCTGTCCGCTTGAAAAGCCGCGGCGTATCAGGACATGGCGTAAAAAACCGCGTCCTGTTTCCACGTTATAAGGAAGAAGCTTAAAATCTGCAAGCAAATCCCGGATCGTCACGATGATCGCATCCGCCGCCTCATCCTCAATCATGCAGCGGTCGACCGGCACGATCCGATGCGAGCTCGACTGGTAGATGCCGGAAATGATCCGCCTTTTCCGGTCCAGCCCAAAGGCGGCCTGCACCTTATTACGGTAGTGAACGGGATGCTCCATCCCCATGATCGGCTCCACATGGCCAAATTTTCCCATCAGGCCAATCGCCCGGCGCTCCTTCCAACGCAACTGCTCCTCATACGTTAGATTCTGCAGCTGGCAGCCTCCGCATTTTTTATAAAGCGGACAGGGTGCGAACTCTGCTGCTTCCCGTTTTGCTTCTTTGAAATCCGGCATAATGCCCTCCATTTGTTTTTGAGCGTTTATCCTTCTCTTCGAGAGCGCGTTGCGATCTTGCCTGTCTGCAGATCGGAGCGTTTTATAACAATCCCTGAAACAGGCATCCGCTGATGCTATCCTTTCAATTGCCCGCGATACCAGCCGGCCGTGCCGTCCTTTTTTACCAGATAGCCTCTGGAGGTTTCCTGAATGACGGACAGCCTGTCCCCCTGCCGGACCGGCAGGCAATAATCTGTGCAATCATCGCAGCGCGCGTCCTTTCCAAAATTCAGGATGTCTTCATTCGGTACCCAGAGCTTCCGGCCAGTCCGGCGGTGCTCAACGAAAGAGAACTCCTCTTCCCGCTCCAGAATCCGGATGGCATTGTCCGTAAACAGGATATGGCATGGATTTTCCGATGCCTCCTGTGAATCCAGCGCCATCCTTACCGGGAAGCCGTCGAAGCTAACAAAGGAAAACTCTTCGGAGCTCTCTGAAGGAATGATCAAAACATTGAGCTGCCCGGTGCGCTTCAGGCTGCAGCCGCCATCGATACTGATGATCTTCTGCTCTCGACTGATAATCGGATTGGAGCAGTCGATCTGACTGCGATAAAGCGTTACCGGCCAGTGGCCAACCACCACATATTTTGAAAAGCGCAGCCCTTTTTCCAGAAAGGCGTCGTTTTTCAAATAGGGAAAGGCATCCGTGCCCTCCAACGCGGCAAGGTCGTCCGTCGGCAGGCCGCCGTGCACAAAAATGAAATGCTGCGTTTCAATGATCGTCGGCAACCCACGTAGAAAGTCGAGTTCTCTTTGAAATGCTTTGCGTATTTTCGGCCGGGCGGAAAAAAGGTCCAGCGGGGTGCGAATCCGAATCCCCAGCTCTCCGCACATCTCCGACAGCAGGCAGCCGCCCCAGTGACGGATCATATGATCGAAATAGAGATAAAGGGATAGCGCGTCCCCATGCTCGATCATTTCCAGCCGGTACGCGTCGACATTGCCGATGAGTGGATAAACCGTGTATTCCTCGCACAGCCGCATCACATATCGTAAAACGTCCAGGCTATTCGGCCCTTTCTCAATCAGATCGCCTACGATAAAAAGAATATCGTTCTTTGAAAACTTCGCCTTTTCAAGCGCTCCCTTGAGATGATGCAATTGCCCGTGGATATCACTCGTTGCGAGAATGCGCCTTTCGGGGGGGAGGGTGAGCCGGTTGATTTTGGTTTTCATATAGGCTCTCCTTATCCTTCCCGCTCGTTTCTCTCAGCGCAATCCGGGCACAGCCCGAAAAACTCCATCTTATGGCCGGATATCTGGAATCCCGTCTCCCGCACCAGCTGCTCCTCCAGCTGCTCAAACGGGCACACGGACAGTGGGACGCTCTTTTTGCACCTCGTACAGGTCAAAAAATGCCGGTGCTCCGCTGCGATCTCATAGCGGGCGACTCCGTCGTCATAGATGCTGCGCCGCACGAGCCCCGCGTCGACATAAGCGTCCAGGCCGCGGTAAACCGTGGTCAGAGCAAGATGCGGAAAGGCTTCTGTTACTGCGCCGTAAACCTGCTCCGCCGTCAGCGGGGACGAAGCTGCGCTCACCACGGAAAGAATTGCCCTGCGCTGCGGCGTTTGCCGCTGCATAACACCACCGCCTTTTATATGTTTTCCTCTTGCCAGCCCTTGCATACGTCGATCCAGCCCTTGCTGGCGGACAGTGTGAATAAAGCGTCGCACGAAAGCTCCACCGCGCTGTTGGAGCTACCAGCCGCAGGGAATACGGTATCAAACCGCTGGAGTGAGAGATCCGTGTACACCTCGGCTGTCCCCTCCGGCAAAGCAAAGGGGCATACGCCTCCGACGGCGTGCCCAGTCAATCGCAGCACCTCGTCCGGGGCGAGCATTGTTGCCTTCCTACCGAAGAGATCTTTGAATTTTCGATTGTCGATCTTCGCATCCCCCGCCGCCACGATCAGGATACAGGTATCCCCATTGGCAAAGGACAGCGTCTTTGCGATCCGCGCAGGCTCAGTACCAAGCGCCTCGGCCGCCAGTGCCACTGTTGCGCTGGAGGAATCGAATTCGTGAATCCGGGCCTCCAGGCCGTGTGCTTTAAAAAATTCCCTTACCTGTTCAATCGCCATTTTTTCTGCGGATTTCGCGATGAATCCGTACGCCTTCCTTTCACTTTACGCCTTGATTTCCCCGGCCCGCAGCAGCGCATCAACCTTTAAAACCGCAGCCTGCGTTTTCCCATCGCGGATTTTGTTGTCGAGCACCATGCGCACAGCCTCCTGCAACGGGATCCGCTGCATCGTGAGGAACTCGTCCGCGTCAAGATCCTGTTCCCCAAAGGAAAGGCTGGACGCAAAATACATGTGGATGATTTCGCCGCAGTAGCCGGGTGTCGGATAGAATTTGCCGATGTCGCGGAAGTCCCGGGCCGTAGCGCCCGTCTCCTCGCGCAGCTCGCGTTTTCCGCTCTCAAGCGGGTCCTCTCCGCGCTCGAGCTTCCCGGCGGGCAACTCGAGCAGCTCCTCCCCATAGGGATAGCGAAACTGCCGCACAAATAAAAGCTCATGCTCCGGCGTCAGCGCGGCGACTGTTACGCCGCCAGGATGCTCGACCACCTCGCGCGCGGCCGTTTTTCCATTGGGCAAAAGAGCGGTATCATTGCGGACATTGATGATACGGCCGGTATAAATCGTATTCTTTTTTAGGGTTTTTTCTGTCAGATTCATAGAGCTTCCTTTCTGTCACCGCAGGCAGGCCGCATCAACACGGGCCACGGGACATATGTATTGTTGAAGAAGGCCGCCAAATATTATCGGGCGGCTCGATGGACTGGAGGAATGACTTTGGATCAAATCGTACGGGCAGTCGCGCCCGATTATGAAACCATGCGCGGCATGCTGGACGCGCTGAAGAAACGCTTTCCGAATGCCCGGCTTGGCGTCTGCGGCAGGAGCTGGGCCGGGCGCTCCATTTACGCGCTCTCAATCGGCCCCAGAGAAAACTCGGTACTCTATGCCGGAGGATTTCACGGGCAGGAATGGCTAACACCGCTTTTATTGCTGCGTTTCTTTGAACGCACTGCAACAGCGGTCTGGGAGGGAAAGGAGTTCTCAGCCATCCCGATTCAGGACGTACTGCGCAGGCGGGGTATGGTGATCCTCCCCTGCGTCAATCCGGACGGCGTTCAAATCGCACTGCACGGTGCGCGGGGGGCCGACTGTTATGAAGGGCTAGCAACGCGCGTGAGCGGAAACGATTTCAGCCGCTGGAACGCCAATGCGCGCGGAGTGGACATCAACCATAACTTTGATGCCGGCTGGGAGGCACTGCATCAAATGGAGCAAGAATCCGGTATCACCGGGCCTGCGCCCCGGCAATACGGTGGCGACGCGCCCGAAAGTGAACCAGAAACCCAGGCACTGGTTCGTCTGTGCCGAAGCCAACCCTTCCGCCATGCGCTGGCCTTTCACAGCCAGGGGGAAGAAATCTTCTGGGAATACGGGGAAAACACGCCGGAGCGGGGCAGGATGATGGCGAAGATCTTTTCCGCCTCCAGCGGCTACCGCCTGGTGGAAAACGACGGCCTTGCAAGCCACGGCGGCTTTAAGGATTGGTTTATCTCCGAATTTGGCCGCCCGGCCTTTACCTTTGAGATCGGCAAAGGGGAAAATCCCCTTCCCCTGAGCGACTTTGAGCAAATTTATGAAAAGCTGGAGGAAACGCTCCTGCTCGCCGCGCTGATGTGAAACGCCTTCTGATACAAATATTATAACACATTCTGTGGATTCGTCCACAGAAAATAAGACGCGCCGAGCCTTCCGGTGCGTCTTACAGCGTGTCAAAAAAGGGATATCGTTTCGTCAGAATACAAAAGTACAATCTCGTAAGATTTCCCCGTTACGCTTACTTTTTGATTGCTCTGACAAGGGAAGAAGCAATTGGAACGCGCTCAGGCCGCGCGGGCTGTATTTTCCAGGCTTGCATGAAAGGTTTCGCTGGCGCGACTGCATTTCCATCGGTTGTTTTGATCACGAATCAGGAAAATGGAACGCGCTCAGGCCGCGCGGGCCCTTCCTTTTCCGCTCGGCCGGAAAAGGAAGCAAAAGGGGCCGTTTTGCACGGCACTTCGGCAGCGGCAAGATGGAGGCACGTGAAAAGCTGTTCGGCGAACCTTCCCAAACTCAACGCCTCACGGCGTTTCAAACACATGGAAAGGTTCGTTTTTGCCCCTGCCGTGCGCGGCAGGGGCAAAAATCCCCTCACGAGCCACGCAGAAAGATTCTACGGGCGCTGCCTCGGCCTCCCGACAGCGCCCAGCGGCGCATAAAGATGCCGGTTACGAAAGCGATCAAAAGCCATGCTTTTTGTGCACTTTTTTCTTCTCTTAGACTTTATCGACAAGCTGTAAGACGCGCCGGGCCTTCCGGTGCGTCTTATCCGTTATTCCGAGCTTTGAGGGAACTTTTTTCGCAGCAGATATCGGGGTAGCAGCACGACCGCTAGCGCCCAAAGCAGGCAGATGCAGCAATAGAGCAACGCCATGCGCCACACGGAAAGCCGGAAAAACAGACATGCCGCCGGGAACGCGACGAACGCGAGCAACCCGCCGAAGAGGCTCGCTTTTCCGGCGCAAACATTGGCATAATTCCACTGCGCCTCTCCCTGCATGGCTTCCATAGCGTGGTAGCCGATGCGCACGTTCGGGAAAACGGAATGCTTTTTCCAAAGGAACAGGCCAAGCGCCAGAGACAATAGGGCGGAAAACCCATAAAGAAAATAGATGGCAAGCATGAATCTCTTCCTTTACCCAACCGTGCTCAGCAAAATGCGTCCGAAAGAATCTCGAGCACGTCGCTGTCGCTGACCGAAACCGGGTCGGCCTCAAACAATCCACCCATCGTTTCCCTCGCGTTGCGCGTAAGGGCGGGGAATTCCTCCGGCGATATGCCGAAGGAGGAGAGTGCAAGCCCATCCACGCTGCATTCCTTTTGCAGCGCATCCAGCGCAGTCAGAAAATCCTCCGGCTTCTCCGCGCCTGCCTTACCGAGCGCTCGAGCCATCACGGTCATACGATTTTGGCAAACGCCGAGCTGGATCAGCTTCCGGTAATATGCCTTGCTGATTGTGATCAGCGCGGCGCCGTGCGGGAGTTTGGGGTGGAAAGCGCTCATTGCATGGGCAATCGAATGCTCAGAGATGCAGCCGGACAGAGATTCGACCATGCCGGAGAGCGTGTTCGCCAGCGCAACGTCCGCACGCGCCTCCAGGTCTGCGCCGTCCCGAACCGCATGCGGCAGGCTCTTTCCGACAAGCCGGATCGCCTCCAGCGCAAGCAGATCACTGATTGGGCTCGCCGTCCGGTTCAGATAGCCCTCTGTGCTGTGGAACAGCGCGTCAAATCCCTGATAGGCGGTGAGCCGCGCAGGAACGGATACCATCAGCTCCGGGTCGACGACAGAGAGGACGGGAAAGGTCTTCTCATATCCGAAGCCGATCTTCTCCTGTGTTTCCTCATTGGTTATCACCGTCCACGGATCGGCCTCTGTGCCGGTTCCGGCTGTTGTCGTAATCGCAACGATCGGAAGCGGTTCATTCGGCATGGCCTTTCCCTTCCCGGTGCCGCCGGAAATGTAATCCCAGTAGTCGCCCGGATTCCCCGCCATCACGGCGATAGCCTTTGCAGCATCGATGCTGCTTCCGCCGCCCAGGCCCACGACGAAGTCACAGCCCTGTTCGCGGCAGAGCGCCGTGCCCGCCATCACCTCATCCTTCGTCGGATTCGGCGTAATCCGGTCATATATGACGGCCTGCGCGCCCGCGCGGGCGAGCTGCTCCCTTACACGGTCAAGATAGCCGAATCTTTTGACGGACTGGCCTGCCGAGGTCACAAGCAGCGCTTTTTTTCCGGGCAGCGCGCAATCGCCCAGCTCGGACAGGCAGCCCGCTCCAACGAGCAGTCTTGTCGGCAGATAAAAACCATACGACATCTGAAAAACCCTTCTTTCTCCACAGTGGTTGCAGTGGTATATAGCGCAATATAACGCAGCCCTCCCGAAAAGTCAAGCTTCGGAAAGGCTGTAGCCAGCATATTCATTACCATATGCCCGTTCTCGCTGGTTTATTCTCCATCGGCGCGCTTCTTTTAAAATTCATTCGCTGCCCGTGCGAGTCATCCCTCTGTGGACGCGGATTCGAGTGTGATATTCCCCGTATCGGTGGAAAGGCTGATTGCCCGGCTCCGGTCGCCAAAGGCAAGCGTTCCCTTAGAGGAGACGAACTGCGAGCCGGCCTGCACGGGCACGGCATTTTCAAACCGATTTTCAAACTCTCCTGCATCCGTCTCATATTGCAGCTGGAAGCCTGCGTCAGTTGGCCACACCAGCCGGATATTCCCCACGTCCGTATGCATAGAGAGGGATGAAGCCACCTCGCTATTGTCTTTCCAGGTCAGATCGCCCGTATCAGCCGTTAGTTCCGCCTCATCGGCAGAGCTGCTGCGAAAAGCGATGTTGCCCACATTGACGGCTGCCGAGGCCTTTCCAAGCTGCATTCCCTCCACCGTTAGGTTACCAGCGTCAATATGCGCTTGTAAGGAAGCGATTTTATGGGAAGAGAAATAAATATCAACGGTAATTCTGGAAAAGTAAGATCTATTCGGCAGGCGTACGCCAAGATGCAGCCCATCCGCCTGCCGCTCGGCAAAGGGGAAGGTGGAGACGTCTACCGCGTCTTTTCCATAATAATGAACGTCCATATGGGAGCTTCCATCCTCCGATGGGAGAACGCGCACCTCTGCATAATCAAAAGAAAAAAGAACTGGCTCATCGGCTTCGAGAGAAAAATCCGTGCGTGTCTCTCCCACAGAATGCCCGCCGTGACGCACCCTCCACTGCTCGCTCCATTCCTCCAGCGATGCAAACCAATCGTTGAATCGGCTGTTCCCTTCTGCGATATTACGGATCTCCCGCACCCCAACGGCAGCGCCGAAGCAAACCGTCAGCAGGGAGGAGACCAAAAATAGTACGGCAAGTGCAATACAGGCTTTCTTCATGAGTGATTCCCCCTTTCCTCAGCGCATCCGCTGATAGCACGCGCGCAGGCTCCAGATGATCAGCAGAATCGCCAGCACACCAGCGCTTATGAGCGCAATCGACAGTGAGATAAAACACAGAGCCAGCAGGGCGGAGGATGCAAAAATACCTGCTGCGACACTGGTGATCAGGATCGCAGCGCCTGCGGCCGCAAGGGCGAAACCACCCGGAATACCGGGCAAAGCAAAGAAGATCATATCCAGAATAAACAAAACGGTATAAAGCACCCGATTGCCGTTATCCGACACGGCCGGTGGACAAGGCCGAATCGGGGCCGTGGCTTCGCCTGCCGGAGAGCGCGGCGCTGCGGACGATGCGTGATAAGCACCATCTTCGCCCGCCTTGCTCTGCTGCAAATAGGTCTGGGCAATCTCCCCAGGATCGCCGAGGGCGCGGCAGATTTCCTCTTCTGTCTTTCCCTGCTCCAAACCTGCAGCGAAATGCTCCTCATAGTCCTGCATGATCTCCTGCCGCTCTTTGGCCGGAAGATATAAAAGCGCGCGGTAAAGCGCATTCAAAAAATCATTCCTTGTCATATTGGATCCCCCCAATTAAATGATTGACCTGCTGTGAAAACTCCATCCATTCCGCATAGAGCGCTTCCTGCGTCTGGATGCCCTTTTGCGTCAGCCGGTAATATTTTCGCGGTGGTCCTTCCGGAGACTCCCGGAGCGTTACCTCAAAATAGCCTTCGTTGCGCAGACGGCGCAGAATCGGGTAGATCGTCCCCTCTGAGATGGAAATTTCCCCGCTGATCGCTTCCGCCAGCTCATATCCATATTTTTCGCCCTGGCGCAGCAAGGTCAGCACGCAGAGCTCAAGCGCGCCTTTTTTGAATTGAACATTCAAGCCGTTCACCTCGTTTCGCATTCGCCGGAGAGGCAATTTTCCGACGCATCTATAATATATCACACGGTACTGGATATTACAATATAGTTAGTGAAAATTTTCACATGTCTTTATCAATAAAATTGCCAAACCATTCCCACCGCAGGATGAAAATATCTTTTTTCGCAATGGGCATGCTAAGAAACAAAGAAAAAAACGGCTGCATCTATCATGAGCCGGGCTTTGAAAAATGGTGATAAAATGATTCAAAATAAAATGAGCCGGAAGCTTCTCCTAGCAGTAGGATTCCTTCTGCTCTATTCAACCCTCCTTGTGTTTCCCGCCAAGGCACAGGAAACAATGATCGGAACCGCACAGGGGGACATCTATGCGCCGGGCGCCGGATCGATCCCTAATATCACGGTCGGCGGGGAAGCGGCCTACAGCATGTTTGCCAATGCTTCGCTGCCGGACAATACAGCCTTTCAACCGGCGCAGGCCTATGAGGACGCAGGTGTAGAAGCGATTCTGTATGCCGGATATCCCTTTGACAGCCTTGGTCTACAGAAAAAATATGGCGTTTCCGACGATTTCGCGCGTGTGGTCACGCAGCAGGCCATCTGGTTTTATATCGAGGGCTGGCCGATCGATTCTATGGAGGACAGCGTTCGGATACGCTATATCAAGGATCTGCTACAGGCCGCTGAGGCGCAATTGCCGCAGGAGCATCCGGTCTCAGTGGTCCCGGAAAGCCCTTCCTTTCAGCATCAGGGCGGATTTTACCGTTCAGAAACGCTTACCCTGAAACAGGCGGAAGGCACCTTCACCGTGCAGCCGGACAATGGCGTAAAAGTTTTATTGGAGGATGGAACTGCCACCACGACGCTCCGGCAGGGGGATCGTTTCATCCTGCTGGCACCGGACGATCTCACGGAAATTTCGCTGAATGTGACACATCGTTTCTCCGACATCGTCCCTGTATCCTATCGTCCCGAAACAGAGGATCATCAAACAGATCACCTGCTTCAGGCACAGGAGCACGTGCAAACACGCAGCGGCGTATGGCGATTTGCATTGCCGGAGACTCCTTCCTCCAGTACGCAGGCGCTCTTCGAAGAAAGCGCTCCCATGTCTTCCGAAACGGAGCTGATCCCCTCTTCAACATCAGCCGAGACAATGCCACAAACCGGTTCCCCCAGCACTGGAGGCACCGGAATGCCGATCACTGCAGCTGCGTTGCTCGGCCTGTGCTGGGTAGCGGTAGGGCTTGCCTGTCTTGGAAAACAAACGCGAAACGGCAGGCAGTGACCTGAAAATGCATGTAAGCCGGCCTCCTGAAAAAGAATTGGATGACAAACTGATTTTCATATGATATAATAACCAATAATTACTTTGGATCGAAGCAGTCCAATAGAGGAGAGTCAGCCAGCATGGAAGTAAAAGAGGCATTGGCGCTTATTTTTAAGGGAGTTGCACCGGTTCTTTCGGAAAACGGTTTTGAGCCGATCTATCCGGAGGGCGTTCGAAAAACGGATACACCAATCGAGGAACAGGGGGACAAGCTGCGTATCGGTTTCCAGGGCGGCAAGGGTGCGGTCCGGATCGAATATAAGGAAAACCGCATCCTTCTCCTCTGTACGGATATCAACGCCGCGGAGGCATCGGATGAGGACTATAAGCAGGCATCCCTTTCTTTATTCGATCCCTCTTTGATTGACGACAAGGATATCCGTTATATCGGAAATGAATTTTCGGATACAATCCGTCAAAAGTATGGAAAAAAGGAGCGCAACGCAGCAAAGACAAAGCTGCCTACACCCGTGTCCAAATCAGCCGCCAAAAGCGGCGCGCTCGCCTATGATCCGAATACGCTGGCAAGCCGGTTTACTACTATGTATCCGGAGCTGCGGGAGATGTATCGGGCAAACATTGAAAAATATGGAGAATTTCTCGCAGAAGATTTTTTTGTTCGGTATGGAACACCTGCCGCCATGCAGACCATCCGGCAAAACGATAAGCAGCGCATGAAAAAGCTGTTCAACCTGCTTAACGATATTTATGAGGACGGCACCAACGAAACGCAGAGCCTCATCGCCGTGACCATTCTCGGCACGATGCATACAGATGCGCAGCTTGTGGAAAATGCGAAGGAGTATATGAGCGAGACGCTTTCGCAGCCTGTTTTGGCGGTCATTCAGTATCTGAATTCCCCTGCGGGCAAGCGAGCGGAGAAGAAGCTGGACAACCCGCCGCCCTACAAGCCGAAAAAGGCGCAGAAGGAAAAGGGCATGTACCGCCAGATGCTTGGCCTCTGATCTCCGCTTCGCGAATCAAATAATAGAAAAAAATTGCACCATTGATCGACTGATGTGATATCGAGATAGTAGACGCAATCATTGTGTCTACTATCTTTTTTATTACAAAGCGTAGTGCAATACGCTTTGTGCCGTCACTGTCCCCCGGAGAGATCGCGCCGGAGCTGATCTATGGAGGATGCCTTCCCGCCGAAAAGGCATGGAACCATACGGACTGGCCGCTCGCACCGGTATCGGCGGCCGTGCCGGATCGGCATATGCTGGTGCTGGGGCTTACGAACGATCAGGCGGGCTATATCCTGCCGGACAACAACGTACGCTGCATCATTGCAGATGTCAATGGGGAAGTGGTATCCCTGGGAGGCCGGGCTGGCTCCACGGTGGTGAACGGTCTGCATGCGCTGATCGAAAGCGTGAAGTAAAAAGAACACGGCGTGTACGAAATGGTACACAGCCGTGTTTTGATCTTTATACTGATTTTTGAAAGCAAGAAATCGGGATCAGCCCTCGAAGTGGACGCCTTCTAGCGCTTCCGCGCTTTCGATTTCCTCCTGCAGCTTGCGCTCCTTCTCCTCGCGGAAGGATGCGATCTCCTTCTCGAATTTCTTCTCATCAAATTTATAGAAGAACATCGGAATTGCCTGCAGGATGAGGCCGATTGCGCCAAGGCCCGTGAGCATGAAGAAGATCGCGGTGAGCACCGTCTCATAATGCGTACCGGTCAGCGGCACGGTATAGTTCTGGCTCATGGAGGTCATGCCGAGCATCAGGCCGCCACCGGAGGTAATCTTGTCGCCCACCATATAGCCAAAGCCGTTGACGATCGCAAGCACGATAACGTTGAACAGCGCGATGGAAATCTTGTTGATCAGGCTGCGGAAGGAGAACACCGTGCCCTCCAGCCGCTCGCCGCTCTTCATCTCCAGATTGTCGACCAGGTCTGAGAACATGGCAATCAGAAGCACCACCGTCATCCCAACCGGGAAATTGGTGAAGAAGCGCAGCACGATATAGGTGACAAGGCCCGCCGGCGTATTGTAAGGGATGATGTACATGCCAATGATGAAGGTCAGGATATCGGCTACCGCGCCTAGAAGGGACATCCAGATCCACAGCGTTTTTTTGCTCATCTTCTTGAGCAGCGGCGGGATGATCGCCATGGACAGCATGTAGGAAATGCCGCTGCCGATCTGAAGCAGCGGGGTCAGCAAGCCCTCGTTGGTGAGGTTGATATTGACCTCCACATGGATGAGCTTGTAGATCAGGTTGTTCAGGAAGTCCATGATCTTATCCATCGGCAGTACACCGATACAGTTCCATTTTGCGAAGTAAGGCAGGAAAATAGCGCCAAGATTCGCAATTGCGGAGAAGAAGGCTACCACAACGAGGATCACCATCTTCTTATCGCTGAACACAATCTTAAGGCCTTTAATATAATTGGTTTTTTCCGGCTTAACATAGACCTTTTCCTTGATGCCGAAATAGGAGGAGGCAATAAAGATACCAGCTATTACGGAAAAGATCAGGGCCGCCATAAAGTAGCCGGTCTTTTCCTGCTCAACCGTCTGGTTGCCCCATAAGCCCGCGATCGTAAAGAAGAGGACGGAAGGGAGAACCGTACCGATCGAGCCGACGATATTGCTCACGGAAATCGCCTTGACACGCTTTTGGTTCTCTGGGAAGACCAGAGGCGTCAGGCCCTGATAGGGGATATCCAGGGCCGTATAGGCTGTGTAATAGAGCAGATAGGCAACGATGGCATAGGCAAAATTGCCCTTCTGGCCAAAGTTAACAGGGAAAAATAGCATCGAGGTCGTCAATACGACCGGGATCACCGTCCACAGGATATAGGGGCGGCACTTGCCGCGCTTGGTGCGGGTACGGTCGACGATCAGGCCCATCATCGGGTCGTTGACCGCGTCCCATACCTTTGTGGCGGAAAGCACGACGCCTGTCATAGCAAGCGTCAGGCCCAAAACGTCTGTCAGATACATGTTCAGCGCCGTATTGATCAGCGTCTGGATCGTCAGCAGACCAAAGGGCAGCAGAGAAAACGCGATAATTTCCCGGGTGGTATGGTCCCGGAGATTTTTCTTCGGCATATTGCAGAAATCCTTTCTTTATTGCTTAATATAATCCGTGATGCGCTCAGTCGAGCTCCTGGCTTAGGCCGATGCGTACGCTGCTGACCTTTGACAGGTCGATATTTTTCACCAGCTGGCTTTCCGGTGCAAAGGTAAACGTATGCCGGACAGAGGAATTCTTCTTAAGGATAAACGGATTTTCGGAGAACGTGGCCGAAGCGACTTTGAATTCCTCGCCCTTTTCATTTTCATCGGTCACATTCTTTTTGACGGTCAGATAAACGTCAAAGCGGATATCCTCAAAATACTTGAGGCCGTCGTTGGAGTTGCCATCATCGTCGACGGTATCAATTCCACTGGCGACGGTTGCGTCGATGACAAGGTTCCCCGCGTCATAGCGAAGATCCTTCGGCTCCGCAGCAACCGTGAAACGGTCCCGCGTCCACACCTGCGAAGTGGACGGCGTGGTTTCGCCCGTAGTGCTCTCTTGCTCTGCGTCGCCTCCGCCGGAGCAGCCGGCAAACAAGGCAAGCATGAGAACGAAAACGAGCATCAGGCAGACTGACTTCCAGCTTTTCATTCGTTTCATCATCCTTCTCTAAAATGAATTGGCAGAGGGGAGTGGTGAGCAGCCGCTCTCCCCGTTCATACACAATGTTTTATATTTTACCATAAAAATCGACAAAAAGTTGCCACAAATTTGTAGAGTCTAGAAATTTCCACATTTAATACAAATATAAAACCATAAATTGTGAATTACGACGAATAAAAATACATATTATTAAAAAACAAGAGATTTCGTCGAGCGAATAAATAGTGAGCCGAAAAATTTTTCTTCTACCATTGACCGCTCACACATTTTCCCAAACGATATGAGAGAAATATGTTATAATAACAAAAACAAGAGTTACCCAAGTTGCCCCCGCTTGATGAAGCAGAATTAAGAGGCGGCCTGCCCGCCGGAAAGGAGCGCTGTAGAATGGATTGGACGGAAATCGTCATTGAAACAGATGCAGACGACATCGACCGCGCCGGTGACATCGCGCAGATGGTTGTCCCCTATGGTATTTATATGGAGGACTACCGGAATTTAGAAATGGAAGCCTGGGAAGTCGCGCACATTGACCTGATTGATGAGGAGCTATTGAAGAAAGACCGTACAAAGGGCTTCATCCACGTCTATTTGCCTCCGGAAGAAAACCCTGCGGAATCGCTCGCCTTCTTGAGCGAACGCTACAACGCCGCGGGCATTCGCCACCAAATCTCAACGGCCGTCTGCCGGACGCAGGACTGGGAAAACAATTGGAAACAGTATTTCAAGCCCCTCCCCATCGGTCAAAAGCTGCTCATCCGACCGCTCTGGGAGCAGGAATATGATGCCGGGGACCGAAAGGTCCTCCACTTGGAGCCCGGGCTCGCCTTCGGCACAGGCGGGCACAATACAACGCGCCTGTGCCTAGAAACGCTCGAAACCTATGTAACGCCGGAAACCGAATTGCTCGACATCGGCTGCGGTAGCGGCATCCTCTCCCTGAGTGCCCTTCTGCTCGGCGCAAAAAGCGCTACCGGAGTGGATATCGACGCGCTGGCTGTGAAAACCGCAGTGGAAAATGGGAAGGAAAACGGCTTTTCCGCGCCGCAATTCACCGTTTTGCAGGGCGATCTGACCGAGCAGGTGCACGGGCAGTTCGATATTATCGTCGCCAATATTGTTGCCGATGTCATCATCCGCTTTTGCAGGGACGTGAAGCAATTCATGAAGCCGGGAGCCGTATTCATCACCTCCGGCATCATCGACACCCGCGAGGAGGATATCCTTTCCGCGTTTGTACAATATGGATTCACCGTGAAAGAGCGCCGCGAGGATGGCGGATGGGTCTGCTTTGTCTGTACGGCTTAAAAGACACCGGAGTTGTTTCGAACACCCGGGCGCACTTCTGCCGCTTTATTCCATGCGCGCTCTTGTGCGGAAGCAGCGGATATGATACACTGATGGCAATGATTGAATGGAGGTTCCAGGCTGAAAAAATGCTTTCAAGCCGCAGTTTTGTGCTTTCCGGCCAAACAGTATGTCCGAAATCAGGCTTTGCCGGTCGCCCAAGACTTCCGGCTTTCTACGGAAAGATTAACTATTAAAAGTCAACCTCAAAATGAATGGTGGAGGTCAAACCCAGATGGCTGAAAAAGGGCATAGCAAAGCAGAGGTCCGTTCGGACCCCGGATGTAAACAAGAGTAAGTTAGGCAGCTAGGCGGTACGGTTGTCCAGACTTCTCCAGAGCGAAAATGAGGCGCACCAGTTTCTTGGCTGCGTGGGAGATCGCAACATTGTAATGCTTGCCTTCTGCCCGCTTCTTGGCAAGGTAAGACGCAAAGGCCGGGTCCCATAAGCAGACATACTTGGTGGCGTTGTAAATGGCGTAGCGAAGGTATCTGGAGCCGCGTTTTTCCATGTGCGGATAGCAATTCTTGAGCTGTCCGGATTGGTAGGTCGAGGGCGATAGTCCGGCATAGGCAAGCAGCTTGTCGGAAGATTCAAAGCGTGAAAAATCCCCAACCTCGGCAAGGATCATGGCTCCCATGCGGTAACCAATACCCGGAATGGTGGTGATTGGAGAATTTATCTCATCCATAATGGATTGGATGGCCGCTTCAATTTCATCGATCTCAGCGTCCAATTCCCGGATGAGATGGATGGTATGTTTCAGTTCCAATGACTTTGCCGGCATCACAGAGCCGATAGAATTTCTGGCAGCATCGCGGATCTCCACAGCCATATCCCGTCCATAACGGCCTCTGGAAGCGTCGGACAAAAGGGATTTCAGCCTGGTCAGATGCGCTTGCGCTATCTGGGCAGCACCAGGGAACTCTTCCAGGAGGGCATAAACAGAAGCCATATGTAGGGTCGGTACCAGCTTCTCCAGTTCAGGGAACAAGATGCAGACCAGCCTGGAAACAGAGCTTTTCAACTTGGCTCGTTCTTTCACCTTGTCGAAACGATATCTTGTGAGTGACTTTAGCTCCTCGTTGTGGTATGCTGTGTCTGTGTAGGGCTTGAGGCCTACATCGGACAAAAGCATAGCTGCAATCGTTCGCGCATCCACACGGTCGGTCTTTGTCTTTCTTAAGCTGAGACTTTTCCGGTACAGATTGGTGCGCAA
>ERZ781272.289-NODE-289-length-48652-cov-26.578040_pt1 | contig 48652 bp, 43 predicted proteins | sample MGYA00375850_ERZ781272 | MGnify/ENA primary metagenome ERZ781272 (study PRJEB29790, sample SAMN06051246) | human gut metagenome | host: Homo sapiens | place: USA: Cincinnati, Ohio | collected 2013-06-21 | study: EMG produced TPA metagenomics assembly of the Gut...
CGTGGGCGGTGCAGCCATCTGGGGCGGCTACGAGATCGCCACCCGCGTGATCCTGCACAACCTCCTGCCCGAGGGCGCAGCCATCCCCGCAAACCGCGGCCAGCTGGCACTGCTCATCTGGACTGAGAAGGGCAAGCCCGAACCCGCCGCACAGCCCGCCTTTGCAGACATCACCGACGCCGAGCAGGCCAAGGCCGCTCAGTGGTGCGTGGAGCAGGGGCTGCTGGATGCACGGGAAGGCAAGTTTGAATCGGACGGCTGGATGCCCAAGTTCAAGACCATTGAGATCTGGAACAAGGCGTTCCCCAAAAAGTAACCTCTGAGCGCTTCCTCCGTAAAGCCTCAGAATGACAGATCCCCCCGATACCGGATACCCGGTATCGGGGGGATTTTTTGCGCAGGCACGCGTGGCATTGGCGGTGGCAATCATCTCCGACATTTCAATGATCCAGTGACCTTGCAGTTTGCGCGAAACAAAAATACTCCGGCAACTTTCCAACCAAGAGAAAGTTACCGGAGTATTCCGCTTTACTTATTTGTTTTTACCAGCAGTGCCTGATACGGCTCCAGTTCCACATCCGCCAGCCAGACGGAAGTGCCCTCCGGGGTGTGATACTCGCCGCCCAGAGCGTCCAGACTTGCCCCTGCCGGGTACTCGGTAAAGTTGAACAGCCCCACCAGCGTTTCCTCACCGCGTTTGCGTACCAGCGCCAGCACGCCGGGGTTGTGGCTGTCCCAAGTGGTCACCCACGCATCCGGGGCAAAGCAGGGGTCTGCGCGCATTTGGCGCAGCTGCTCCATGCCCTGCCACAGCTGGTTCTGCAGCGTGCCCTTCCGGGTGCGCTGCTTTGCGTCCTCCCAGTTGAATTTTGTGCGGTGCAGATTGCGGCTGTCCTCCACACGGTCAGGGTCGTTTTTGTAGTCCCAGCCGTTGAGTTGTGCAATCTCATCTCCGCAGTTCAGCATGGGAAAACCCTGCAAAAACGCCATAGCAGTGTGCAACAGCAGGTCACGCTTTACGGCGTAGTCCAGTGCGGTTTTATCGTCCTTTTCCAGTGCCTGCTCCACGCCGCACAGGCTGGCGGTGGTGCCGCAGCTTCGGGCATCGCCGGTGGCAGGGTCGTAGTTGTACAGCTCGCCCTTTGCCCAGCTGCCGGGGAAATTGCCCTCGTAGAAGTGGTACAGGTATTCCTTGTGCTTCTGCGGGTCGATACCCAGCCGTTTCTCCACCGCCTCGTCCAGACCCCAGCCGATATCATCGTGGCAGCGCAGATAGTTCACGAACCAGCAGTTGTCCGGCAGGGCGTGGAGGGCATCCAGCTGCGCCTTCAGCAGCCGGGTATCCCGGCTGGCAAGGGCACCCCACAGGTTGACCATGGTGGACACGTTGTAGAGCATGTGGCATTCCGGCTTTTCCGGGGTGCCGAAATAGGCGGCCAGCTCCTTGGGAGCCATGACCACCTCGCCCTTGAGGATGACAGCCGGGCAGACGCATTCCAGCACCATGCGGAGCATCCGCACGATGGTGTGTACCTGCGGCAGGTTGCGGCAGGTGGTGCCCAGCTGCTTCCAGATATAAGGCACTGCATCAATGCGGAACACCTCTACGCCGAGATTGGCAAGGTGCAGGATACTCTTGGTCATGTCCACGAACACCGCCGGGTTTGCGTAGTTCAGATCCCACTGATAATCGTGGAAGGTGGTCAGTACCCACTTGTGCATTTCTTCGCACCATGTAAAGTTGCCGGGTGCGGTGTTGGGGAACACCTGAGGCACCGTCTGCTCGTACTGGTCGGGGATGGTGCGGTCCTCGTAGAGGTGGTAATAGGCCTGAAACCACGGGTCTCCGGCTTTTGCCGCCATGGCCCAGTGGTGGGTGCTGGCGGTGTGGTTCATGACAAAATCCAGACACAGGCTGATGCCGGCTTTCCGCAGCTCCCGGGTCAGGTTTTCCAGATCTTTGTTGGTGCCAAGGGCCGGGTCTACGGTGTCGAAATCCTCCACCGCATAGCCGCCATCGTTGTGGGGATGGGGCATCTGCAGCAGGGGCATCAGGTGCAGATAAGTCAGCTTCTGCTCCTTGAGGTAGGGCAGCTTCTTTGCCAGTTCTTTCAGGTTTCCGGCAAAGAGGTCGGTGTACATGGTCATGCCGAACATATTGCCCCGCTTGTACCACTCCGGGTCGGCAGAGCGTGCCTTGTCCAGTGCTTTCAGCTCGGCGCTGCGGGCGTTGTAGGCTTCTGCCATCTCCCGCTCCAGAACTTCCAGCCCTTCCCGGTTGTGGTACAGTTCCATGAACAGCCATTCCAGCTCGTCCTTGTGCTTGGCAAACCGGGATGCAAATTCCTGTTTTGCTGCCATGGTTCAGCCCTCCACTTCTGCAAGGGTGGGCATGGCGGGGATAGCGCCGTGGCGGCTGGTGGTGATGCTGGCCGCTTTGTTGGCAAAGGCCAGAATGCCTTCCAGCTTGTCCACTGTCAGGGTGTCCAGCTCCTCCTTGCAGAGCTTGGACAGAGCAGCCCCAAAGAAGGTATCGCCTGCGCCGTTGGTATCACCCACCTTGCAGGGGACACCTGCCACATGGCCAGTCTTGTCCCCAAAGCGGTAGAATACGCCGTTTGCACCCAAGGTGACGAAAATCAGCCGGATGCCGTTCTGTGCCAGTTGTGCCGTGCCGCTTTCGCAGTCGGTGGTTCCGGTGAGCAGAGGCAGTTCTTCATCGGACACCTTCAGGATATCCACCAGCGGCAGGGGCGCTTTCATCTGGGCAATGGCATCCTCTTTGTTCTTCCAGAGGTTTGCACGGTAGTTGGGGTCGTAGGTGATGGTAGCACCCAGCTTTTTGGCGCGGACGGCAGCATCCAGCGTGGCAGTGCGGGAGGGGTCAGCGGTGAGGCTGACAGAGCCGAAGTGGACGATTTTGGCAGCTTTCAGAGCTTCATCGGGAATGTCCTCCTTGCACAGCATCACGTCAGCGTTTGCGCTGCGGTAGAAGCTGAAATCCCGCTCGCCGGTGGCATCCACCGAGACCACCGCCATGGTGGTGGGGTGGTCTGCATCCACCGCCATGCCGGAAACGTCTACCTTGTTTTCTACCAGAACCTCTTTCAGGTAGCGGCCAAAGGCATCTGCACCCACCTTGCCGATAAAGGCGGTCTGTGCGCCCAGTCTGGAAGCAGCCACCGCCAGATTGGCCGGTGCACCGCCGGGGTTTGCGGCAAACTGAGGAATGCCGCGCGCATCCTTGCCGGTCTGGGTCAGGTCGATCAAAACTTCACCAATCGTTAAAATGTCCATGCGTTTTCTCCTTATTTTATAAGCTAAAACCCAACGGTCACCGCTGGAACAGATAATGAATGTAAGCGGCTGCACGCTCCGGGTGCGGTGCATTCTGCACTACCCCAAGATAGACCCTGCCAGAAAAACCTGCCTGCCTGACAAACGGCGTGTCCGAAATATCCAGCACGGTTCCACCGGCGTTCAGACCCGACAGTGCATGGAAAGACGCATCCAGTGTCCGCAGATCGAGAAAATAATCATCTGCCAACAGTCGATCCCGTGCATATTCGTCCATCAGAACAACATCTAACCGCTGGGCGCTGACGGCACCCAGCAGCTTCATCTCCGAAGCATATACATACTGCTCCTCTGCGCGGTCGCTTTCGCTGAGCAGCAAGCCGGACAGCAGATCAACCTGTTGCTTTTTGGTCAGACCCTGCGCCTCGGCAAAGCCGGTGGTAAGCTGTTCCGTCAGATCAGACCCGGCAGTGATATTTACCAGACCAAGGTAAAGCACATCCTCTTTTTTCGTCACATGACGGTAGGCTGCATACCCGAGGATATAGACGACGATGAGCACGATCGCAATGGGCAGCTTGTAATATGCCCAGATGTGCTCCCACTTTTTGCGCCCATGGAGGGAGCGGAGCGTATCCCGGTCAGTTTTTGTCATGGTCGGATTCCTCATGTACTGCATCAGGGTCTCCACCGATCTGATAGAGGATCCGAAGCATCAGAAAGGAGCAGAGCATGGCGCAGAAACCCATGCCCAGCAGGAATGCAGGCGTGAATACAAACACTATGACGTACCCCATGATGCCATAGATCGCCGCCATCAGCAGGGTGCAAAACAGATACCGGACACCCACGAGAAACGCTGTTTTCAGGATGCCGAAGGTGGTGTTTTCAAACCGTGCCAGCAGAGGAAAGGCATACAGCAGAACGATGCCGTACAGAATTGCCGCACCAATAAGCACTGCAGTGAGCAGCGTCCAGAAAATGTTTTCGCTCCACATTCGGCGCAGCACAAAGCCATCCGCAGCCAGGAAACTGCCGACTGCCAGCAGGATAAGCCAGAGTTTTGTGGCAGGCTTAAAATTTTCCCGGAACGCCTTAAAAAACATCCGGGTCAGACCATCGTCCCGATCTTCCGCCATTTTGAGCGTGACGTAGAACAATGCGGTCGTAGAAGCTCCTATGGTAACGATGGGCAGGCTGCACACGAGCCATAAGATGTTCAGGTAAGCACTGTAAGTCAATTTCGTCAGCACAGCAAACAGCGGCTTGTCCGTATTGCACAGGTCACGCATGGGAGTTCTCCTTTCGCTCAATCTCCTGTGGATTCGCGCAGGATCAGGTTGGTTTCCGTATAGACGGTGCGATAGTTCAGCGATGGCTCTTCGATGCGGGTCATAAGCAGATTGGCAGCGGTGTAGCCCATGATCTGTCCATGGATATGGATCGAAGTCAGATGGGGGGCAAAGTAGGAAGCCTCCTGACTGTCATCGAAGCCGCAGACCCAGATATCATCGGGAACCGAATACCCCAGCTCATTCAATGCCTTGACCAGATCCATGGCAACAAAGTCATTGGCGCAGACAAAGGCATCCGGCATCGTTTTGAACCGACGTATGGTTTCGTACAGGGATACCGGATAGTTCTGCTGTCCAGATGGCATCGCACAGGTGCTCAGGCCTTCTGTCAGACCAAAGTACTCCACTGCATCCTTATAAGCCATATAACGCTCAAAGAAGGACTGACAGTGGTTTTTATCCCCCGCAAAGCTGATGCGTTTTTTGCCGCGCTGGACCATGTGGGCCACCGCATTCTGGACCTCAATGCGGTTTTCCATATAAAGGCGGTCGGCTTTAAGGGGAGGACGCATATCCATCACAGGGGTGTCTACAAACAGCAGCGGAACATCCAGATCGCACAGCATCTGTGCGTAGTCATAGTCGAATACTTCAATGCAGATGATGCCGGCTGTGCGCTGGATGTTGAGAGAAGATGGAAGCTTTTTCTCTTTCAGCTCTATGGGAGAAATGCGATGAATGGTCGTACAGCTATGCAGATGCTCGATTTCCGACTGGAAACGATCCAGCATCATGGAGGAAAAGTGAGAGCTGCTCAAAAACTGGGTCGTCAGCATGGCGATCTCCCGTTTGTCACTCGGCAGAATGGAATGCTCTGCTGCTTTTGCAGTGTCTTCCTGAAACAGCGGCAGATAGGCAAACTGCTTATAGCCCATTTCGGCGGCTTTGCGCAGGATCTTCTCCCGTGTGGCATCTGCCAGCACACCGGTGTTGTTGATGGCCTTTGAAACTGTGTTGCGGGAAAGCTGCAGTTCGTTTGCAATATCCTGAATGGTGACTTTGGTTGCCATAAGTCATCCTCTTTCTTTATAAATAGGAGCGGGTGTTCTTTCTTTTATAGATAAAGTCCGGTGACGGATCTTATTCTTTGCGACTCCAGTATAGTGCAAATGCACAAATTAGTCAAATGCAAAAATGCAAATCATCATTTTGCATATTTGCGCACTTTTGGATTTGTGCATCTGTACAAATCCACAATAATTTTTGATGTATACCATGAATTATCGTTGACATTCGCTTGCGTGAGTGGTATAAATGAATCAAAGGATTTTACATTTGCACAATCGAAACAAAAAACGTAAAATTCAAAGGTGCAAATGTAAAGTGCAAATCAAACGGCAAGCAAATCAAAAAGGAGGAGAATGATTCATGAAAGCAAAGACGGCCTCGCCGGAAACGGCTGTGCTGACAGCAGAACGCAAGCTGCACAACACATGGGTCTACATCAAACGGCATTGGCAGCTTTACCTGTTGTTCCTGCTGCCTGCCGTGGCGCTGACGCTGGTGTTCAAGTACGCTCCCATGGGCGGTGTGCTGATCGCGTTCCAGAAGTACAATCCCTTCAAGGGCATCTGGGGCAGCGAGTGGGTAGGCTTCAAAAACTTTACCCGCTTCATGTCCTCGCCGGACTTTCAGCGCTATCTGATCAACACCCTGAAGCTGAGCGTCTACGGTCTGCTGTGGGGCTTCCCGATCCCCATCCTGCTGGCATTTCTGCTCAACCGTATCGAGAGCAAGAAGATCAAGCAGAAGGTGCAGCTGGTGCTGTATATGCCCAACTTCATCTCGGTCATCGTGCTGTGCGGCATCGTCCGAGTGCTGCTGAGTGTCACCGGTCCGGTGAACGGCCTGCTTCACACCAGCATCAACTTTATGACGCTGCCGGAAGCGTTCCGCCCCATCTACATCATCAGCGGCATCTGGCAGGGTGCCGGCTGGGCATCCATCATGTACACCGCATCCCTTTCTAACGCCAGCAAAGATCTGAAGGAAGCTGCGATGATCGACGGCGCAAACCTGATCCAGCAGATCATGACGGTGGAGTGGCCCGCCATTAAGGATATGGTCGTTATTCAGTTCATCCTGCAGGCAGGCAACATTATGAGCATCGGTTTTGAAAAAGCCTATGCCCTGCAAACGGACCTGAACCTGAACACTGCCGAGATCATTGCAACGTACGTTTATAAAAAGGGCCTGTTGGACGGCGATTACAGCTTTTCCACGGCAGTCGGTCTGTTCAACACCGTTGTCAACGTCATCCTGCTGATCGCAGTGAACAAGATCGTTGCCAAAATGAACGATGGCAAGGGCTTGTAAGGAGGGGTTTACCATGGCAAAACAGAAAAAATCAAAAATGGCCCTCTACACCAGACAAGATAAGATCATCCTGTACTGCGGCTACGCACTTCTGGGCTTGTTTCTGCTGGCGATCATCGTTCCGATGATCTACATCGTCATCGCGTCCTTTATGGACCCGGTCACTCTGCAAAACAAGGGCATCTCCTTTGATTTCAGCAAGTGGAGTCTGGATGCTTACCAGCGTGTCGTTTCGGACAAGCAGATCTGGGTCGGCTTCAGGAACGCGGTGCTTTACTCGATCATCTTCACCATCATCTCGGTAGCTGTGACGATGCTTGCCGCTTATCCCATGTCGCTGCCGGACTTCAAAGGCAAAAAGATCTTCAACACCTTGTTTGTGATCACGATGTTTTTCAGCGGCGGTCTGATCCCCACCTACCTGCTCATCAACAATCTGGGTCTGCTGGATTCCATGTGGGCGGTCATTTTGCCGGGAGCATTCAGCGTGTGGAACATGATCATTGCCCGTACCTATTATCAAGGCGTCCCGCGTGAGCTGCGCGAAGCTGCGGATGTGGATGGAGCCAGCGAGATGCTTTACTTCTTCAAGATCCTGCTGCCCGTCTGTATGCCGGTGGTGGCAGTTCTGGCTCTGTGGCAGTTCGTGGCAATGTGGAACAGCTACTTTGACGCCATGATCTACCTGAACAGCGCATCGAAGCAGCCGCTGCAGCTGGTGCTGCGTTCCATCCTGATCCAGAGCCAGCCGGAATCCGGCATGATCGCAGATATCCAGAGCACTGCCGAACGTGCCAAGATGGCAGAGCTGCTCAAATATGCAACCATTATTATTTCCAGTCTGCCGCTGCTGGTGATGTATCCCTTCTTCCAGAAGTATTTTGATGCCGGCATCATGGCTGGTTCCATTAAGGGCTGAGGATATTCCAGAATTTTATAAGCAGGTACGCTCATCTGTTACACGAAAAAAGAAACACGAAAAAGGAGAAAATACCATGAAAAAGCTGATCTCTCGCCGCAACTTCCTCAAGGTCTGCGCTCTGGCGGGCTCTGCCGCTGCTCTGTCTGCCTGTGGCGGCAAATCCACCGGCAGCGGCGATTCTGCTGCCGCAGCTGTGGACGTGACCGGTGCCGTTACATTTCCGCTGTCCGAAAAGGTCACCTTTACCGGTATGACCAGCTTCCCTGTGGGCAGCGAACCCGAACCGAACAACCGCACCATCTTCAAGCGTCTGGAAGAGCAGACCAATGTGCACATCGACTGGACCGCCATCCAGTCCGACCAGTGGAGCGATAAGATCACCCTGAATATGTCCAACCCCAACACCCTGACGGATTTTGTTTTTACTGCTGATTTTACCGACAGCAATCTGCTGCGCTACGCAGATCAGGGTGTCATCCTTAATCTGGAAGACTACATTGACAACAATATGCCTTATCTCCAGAAGGTCTTTGAGCAGTACCCGGAGTACCGCACCATGTGCACCGACAGCGATGGCCACATCTGGGCACTGCCCTGGATCGAGCAGCTCGGCTCAGAAAAGACCGCCATCCAGACCATTGGCAATATGAGCTTCATCAATACCAAGTGGCTGAACTTCCTCGGTCTGTCGATGCCCACCACAGTGGACGAGTTTGAGCAGGTGCTGATGGCATTCCGTGATAACGCCGCTTCTATCAAGGCAGAGTATGGCATTGACGGCGACATCATCCCCATGTCCTGCATCGTCAACAACGGCGATCAGGACCCCAGCATCCTCATCAATGGCTTTGGCGAAGGCTACGGCGATGCTGACAAGGACCGTCATATCGCCGTTACCAACGACCGGAAAGTTATCTGTGCCGCCACCCAGCAGGGCTACCGTGATGGTCTGGACTGGCTGCACAAGCTGTATGCCGAGAAGCTCATCGACCCGGAGTGCTTCACGCAGGAGTGGTCCACCTATGTTTCCAAGGGCAAGGCTGGCCGCTATGGTGTCTGCTTCAGCTGGGATGTTGCCAACATTGACAACCTGACCGACTGGGAGCCGCTGCCTGCCCTGACCGCCGATACCCGAAATATCACTCCGCAGAACGGCTCTTTCACCAGCGGCTTTGCCCGCGGCAGATGCGTTGTCACCGCAAAGGCGGATAACCCCGCATTGGTTTGCGCATGGCTGGATCAGATGTACGCACCCCTCCAGTCTCCGCAGAACAACTGGGGTACTTACGGCGATGCGGAAGGCTTTAACATTTTTGAACTGTCCACCAACGATAAGGGCGAGCCCATGCTGAAGCACGCTCCTCTGGGCGATGCTTCTCCCGTGGAAGTCCGTGAAGCGCAGTGTGTCAGTGGACCTCTGGCAGTTCTGGATGATTACTATGGTGTATACGTTACCTGCCCGGACGATGCACAGTATCGTCTGGACTGGATCAAGGAGATCTACACCCCGGATATGAACAACGATTATGTCTATCCCAATGTCTTTATGAGCAGCGAGGACACCGAGCAGGTCTCTAACCTGCAGGCAGATCTGCAGACCTACATGAATACGCAGAAGGCCAACTGGATCATGAACGGCACGAAGGATGCAGAGTGGAACGAATATCTGAGCAAGCTGGAAGACTACGGTCTGTCCGACTATCTGGGCATTATGCAGAAATATCTGGATGCTTACTACGCATAAGAATTCTTTCCTTTGGAGGATTCCATGAACGATTTGACTTTACAAAAAGCCCGTGCCTACGAGGCCGAGCACGGCGCTGCCATTTCCCCGGCGGAACGCCCTGCTTACCACATGACTCCTTATGTGGGCTGGCTCAACGACCCCAACGGCTTCTCTTATTATAAAGGGAAGTATCACCAATTCTATCAGTATAACCCCTACGATGTGCGGTGGGCGCCCATGCACTGGGGTCACGCGGTCAGCACCGACCTGCTGCACTGGGAGTATCTGCCCTGTGCGCTTGCACCGGATTCCCCGGCGGACAACGGCCCCGGCTGCTTCTCCGGTTCTGCTACCGAGATGGATGACGGCAAGCAGCTGCTGATGTACACCAGCGTGGTGGCAGAAAAGCAGCCCAATGGGGAGATGCGGGACATCCAGACCCAGAGCATTGCCATTGGTGACGGTCTCGACTACGAAAAGCCTGCCTGCAACCCGGTGCTGACCCAGAAAGACCTGCCGGAAGGCTTCAGCAAGTTCGACTTCCGGGACCCCAAGATCTGGCGTGAGGCCGACGGCACCTACTCCGCCGTCATCGTCTGCCTGGCCGAGGACGGCAGCGGCGCAGCAGCACTGTTCCAGAGCAAGGACGGCTTCGACTGGCACTTTGTCACGGTGCTGGAACGCTGCAACAATAAGTACGGCAAAATGTGGGAGTGCCCGGACTTCTTCCCGCTGGACGGCAAGCAGGTCTTGATGCTCGGCCCCATGGAGATGCTTCCCAAGGGCGAGTTCCACAACGGTCACAACGTGATTGCCTTCATCGGCAATTACGACCAAGCCACCCACACCTTCACCAAGGAAAACGTGCAGCTGATGGACGGCGGCATCGACTTCTACGCCACCCAGACCACCCTTGCCCCGGATGGCCGCCGCATCATGACCGCATGGCTGCAGACATGGTCGGACACCGAGGATAAGCCCCAGGGCTGCAAGTGGTTCGGGCAGACCATCTGCCCCCGCGAGCTACACATCAAGGATGGACGCATTGTTCAGGCCCCGGTGCGGGAGCTGGACGCCGTCCACGGCAAGCGCACCCTGCACGAAAATGTGACGGTGCAAAGCGAAACTTCTCTGGAAGGCATCAAGGGCCGTGTGGCCGACCTGACCGTTACGGTGCAGCCCGGCGAGTACCGCTCCTTTACCCTGAAGCTGGCTGCTGACGCAGACCATCACACCAGCCTGACCTACGACCCCTACACCTCCGAGCTGACGCTGGATCGCAGCTATGCCGGTTCCCGTGCCGACATCGTTCACCGCCGCAGCTGCAAGGTGCGCAGCCAGAACGGTGCCCTGAAGCTCCGCATCCTGCTGGATAAAAACAGCATCGAAGTTTTCGCCAACGACGGTGAGCAGACCATGACCGCATGGATCTACACGCCCCAGTCTGCCGACGGCATCACCTTTGCTGCCGATGGCAAAGCAACTGTTACGGTGGAACAGTTTGAGTTGAATCTGTAACCTGATATTCCTTTCATTTCTCCTTCATTGAATACAGCCCCGCTTTGGCTTCTCCTTCGCCAAAGCGGGGCTGTGTTTGTTATATTAGCTCTTTACAGGTCTACGCCCATCCACCATATGCTCCAACTTTGCGCTAAACGCGAACTTGTCGGGGCAAGGCCCCTCCATTTTGCTTACGCAAACCCGAACAACGCTCTTTTTGCTCTGCACAAAATCCTGCATCGTTTGGCGTAAAATTGGCGTATGGCGCAATTTTCGCTGGAAATCCATCAAAAGAAAAAGCCTGAAACTTCTCGGTACATCAAGAAGTTTCAGGCTTTTCTAATTGCAAATTGGAGCTTGTCGGGGCAAGGCCCCTCCATCTTGCTGGCGCAAGACCGCTCGGCCGCTTAAAAGCCCCACTGGGGCTTTCATTGCTGCGCAAACGCGGAATTTACTGCTCAATCGGCTTCATCGTGGGGATGTGGCAAGAACTGGCTCTGTTATCGTCCGTCAGACTCCAACAACGTCCACGAAGTAAACCCTCTTTTCAATGAACCCTCCAACAAGCTCCAACAGCGTCCACGAAAGTTGTGTACAGTTTTGGTCACAGCCCTTTTTTGATGGAGCGTGACGGAAACCGTGACAACGGGTGTTGTTCGCTGTCAAACCGTGATAAACGAGATGTGCTTCTTTGTCCAGCAGAGAGGAACATTTCTGTTATTTTGAATCTATGCCTTACCGGACAAGCAATGCGCTTTGCAGAGAGGCCATGGATTCTTTCTTTTTCTCTTGGGTTGCTTCTGCGTATACATCCATTGTGGTGGAAATATCCGCATGACCCATGATTTCCTGAATGACCTTCAGGTTGGTTTCGTTCTCGCAGAAGCGAGTGCAGAATGTGTGCCGCAGGATATGGCAGCTAAACTTTGGCAGAAGAACCGGGTCACGATTTTCTTCCTTCGCCTTGGATTCTTCTTCCTTATTATAGTCTGCACAAATCGAGCGGATAGTGCGGTTGATGGCATTGGGGAGATAAACCTTTCCATCACCAGTGCAGAAAACAAAGCCGGAGTACCCATCAATTTCATCGGTGCAGAAACCAATGACCTTTTGATACTGGTATTCTTCCAGAAAGGCATCGAACACTTCATCAATCATTGGAATAATGCGGATGCCATATTTTTTTGCATACCGTTCAAACCCACGGATATTTGTTTTGTCGATTTCCACACTGGAAACACCCCGATTCTGCCGCAGGAGCATTCGGACGCTCTGTTTGCCGCCAGCCATCTTCGCTTGCTGCTGTTGAATGGCAGCTTTTCCGGCATTAAGAATTGTCCGGGCGGTCAACTTTGTAGTAGACACCACGATGTTGAATGTTTTCTGCTCGACTTCTTCCTGCATTTTACCACCTCCCGTGCAGAAGTTTAGATTTAACGGTCATGTTCCGCTGGGGGCTTGATCACGACTTTATTCTCGGCAGACTTCACAGCATCGTCCGGGACAGGAATCACCAACAGGCGATTCCCCAATTTCAAAAAAGTTTCCGGCTGGTGAAATTGCTTCTCATACTTCTGTGCCAACTCCGGGGAAAGTGATGCAAAATCCTCCTCTCCCAACCCCACCACCAGAAAGGTTCCAGCAACAGCGTCGTACATCCGCCCATCCTCATCTCGCAAGGCACGGTTCAGGGGCAGTCCAGTCAGCTTTCCTTCATCGTTGTAAACGATGGCAACCGGATCATCGAAAGGGTAGCTTGCCGCAATGGTGCCACCGACAGCATCCTGAAAATCTTTCAGTTCCGTGCCGATGGTGGCTTTCTGCGGATACATACCGGGTTGAACCAGAAGCACCTCCATTTTTCTGCTTTCAGAAAGTTCCTGCTCACCCACAGTTTTGAAATCGACACCGACAAAATCTGCGGAGTCGAGAACATAGTCCTCATTATTCCACGCTTTCGTGACGATTTTCTCTGCTTCTTCCTGTGAAGCGGCTTCGACAGAAACCGTGCGCTGGAGCGTTTCTGTGATTTCTACATCAAACTTCTTCATGCACACCTCAGTCGATGCAGATGCAGGTCAGCTTGTCGCGGTCGATCATCAGAGTGACACTGCTGCTTTCCAGATATTTCTGGATGGCGTACATATCGCTCATCGTCAGGGATGCAAAATTCCCGTCATCATCGAAGCGATGGAAAATCACCGGGCCGACCAGATACCGCTTGCCCATCAGCTTAATGACCTGCTTGGGGTTGTAGCGGAAGCTCAGCGGTTCATCTTCGGAAATGCTGATGCCCTCATCTGCTTCATCGAAGCAGGGCAGGATATGCGGCGCATCGTCAGGCCGGATCACGGTCAAATCCAGAACGGGAGAAGTTGCTGCAAAGTATGGCTCTGCATTGCCAAGTTCGTTCTGCATGACCATGTGCATGAAAGAGAAGAAGCTGGACACTGTATCGTCGATATGGTCGATTTTCTTGCTCATGGTGCCGATGGTCTTTGCGGTATTGAAATCAATCGTATTGTTCATGGGCGTTACCTCGTATAATAAAATAGTAGTATTTATAGACCGCTCTCCAGCGGAATGCTACAATAGTTTCAGGGTGCTGTGGATTGGTGAGGCGTTACTACCGCAAAGACGGTTTTTGGGAGGCTCCAACCACAGCTTCTTTGTTGAAATGTTAATCAGTTAGATACCGCCAGACGGTTTATTTAGAACGAGGTTACAAGAGCAAAGAAGTCTGTGGTCCTGAACAGCATCGAAATAAATACGCCGGAGGTATCAAAATGGTTTGTGTTGGAATTGACGTTGCCAAGGATAAGCACGACTGCTGTATTCTCGACTCGGACGGAACGATTCGTGCCGACTGCATTACCATCCCCAATAACATGGATGGCTTCAAGCAGCTGCTTCAGACGATTCGAGACTGTACCAAAAAGTCAGACAAAATAAAAGTAGGACTTGAGGCTACCGGACATTACAGCTACAACATTCTTGGATTTCTTCTTGACAATGACCTGGCCGTCTATGTCATGAATCCTTTGCACACCAACCTGTACCGAAAAAGTCTCAGCCTTCGCAAAACCAAAACCGATCGTGTGGATGCAAGAACGATTGCAACTATGCTATTGTCCGATGTAGACCTCAAGTCCTACACGGATACAGCATACCATAACGAAGAGTTAAAGTCACTAACAAGATACCGATTCGATAAGGTTCGTGAAAGAGCCAAGCTGAAGCAGTCAGTGTCCAGACTGGTCACGATTCTGTTTCCAGAACTGGAGAAGCTCGTTCCCTCTCTCCATATTGCTTCGGTTTATGCGCTCCTCAGTGAATATCCCGGTGCAAAACAGATTTCAGAAATTCATCTCACCAAGCTGACAAACCTTCTTGCGACAGCATCCAAGGGTCGTTATGGCAAAGATAAGGCTATCCAGATTCGAGATGCTGCCAGAACTTCCATTGGTTCCGTTATGCCTGCTAAATTTCTGGAACTGAAGCATACCATTAAACTCATTCGGGAACTCACCTCCGAGATTGATGAAATTGAAGTTTCTATTCAGAAAATCATGGATGAACTGAATCCACCGATTCTTTCTATTCCCGGTGTCGGTATCCAGTCAGCAGCCATGATTCTTGCTGAAATCGGTGATTTTTCCAACTTTGAATCTCCTGACAAAATCCTTGCTTACGCTGGCTGCTCTCCATCTACATACCAGTCCGGAAAACTTACAAACTGTTACGCTCACATGGAGAAGCGTGGTTCTCGTTATTTGCGATATGCCCTCTACAACGCAACCAAGTACGTCTGCCACTGGAATCCCGTCTTTGCTGAATATCTTGCCAAGAAACGTGCTGAAGGAAAGCACTACAATGTTGCCTTATCCCATGCCACGAAGAAACTTGTGCGGCTAATCTATGCCTTGCAGAAATCTGGCAAAGCATATCTTGTAGCTGCCTGATTCTCTCCAGAGCCTGAGCCAAATCCAAGAACAACTTAGCTGGCGCAGCGAACCCTTGACAAACCGAAGCATTCAAATGCTATTCTGTTTCTGCGAGGGTTGGCCGGGCTTGCTTTGCTATTCTCTCCGTCGCCCTCGCTGCATTGATTATGGCATTTGAATGCTGTTTGTCAGGGGCAGCGGTCGGCAGACGGATTTTTTCATTTTGGGGCTTGACTTTTAATAGTTAGTCTCCTAAATTTTTTGCAAAATAAAAGACCCAATCGGGTCTTATCGGTTCATGCGCTGTCAACGCTCATTGTCACGTTGACGCTTTTTCTGCCACGCATCCAGAAGCTGTATGATTTTTTCTTCCATTTGCCGGGGCGTATAACTGCGAGGAAAGTATTTGCGCAGAGTTTCGTTTTTGATGGTTACAGTGTCTTGCTCGCTTTTCTTTTCCTCGCCCATAATATCGACTACGGCTTCTGAAGTAAAATTGCCCTCCTGCGCCAGCTTCTTTATGCGCTTTGCCTGTGAGAATGAGGGCGCATTTTGCGTGTCGTCCATTGCGTTTATCACTTCTTGCTGCTGTTCGTGCGAGAGATAGGACAGTTCAACCGCAGGATTGAACGATACTTTTTTCTCGTCTACCATATCCAGAAGTTCGGGGATGAGGTTTGTCAGACGAATAAATCGCTGGACTTGTCTGCCGCTTTCACCACTTTCTTTACCGATAAGATCGGCTGTTTCAAAATTCCCGACAACTTGTCGGGGATTTTCTTTTGGTGGTCTACCAGCAGTTCTTTTCATGGCATCCATCTTCATTTTGTACGCAAAAGCCCTTTCACTGGGCGAGATGTGTTCTCGCTGCAAGTTGGAATCGACCATTAAAATCGTGGCGGCATCATCGTCCATGTCACGCACAATGACGGGCAGCGTTTCCAGTCCAGCCATCTTTGCAGCGAACTGGCGGCGGTGGCCAGAGATAATCTCATATCCGTCACCATCCGGACGCGGTCTTGCGATAAGCGGTGCCAGCACACCAAACTGGGCAATGCTTTCCACCGTCCGGGTCATGGCTTCATCGTCCACGACTTTGAAAGGATGGTTGGTGAACGGATGCAGCTCATCAATGGGAATCTGTTGCACCTGTTCGCGCTGCTCTTCCTGTCGCTTTTCCTCCGTAGAGAAAAGTTCATCTAGCCCTTTCAGAGCTAAGTTTCCGCTGTCTATCGGCATCGGCCAGCACCTCCTTCGTCAGAGATTTGTAGGCTTCTGCCACTTTTCCTTTTGGGTCATAGGCAAAAATGCTTTTTCCTGCCGCACTGATTTCAGCGGCACGGACAGACCGGGGAATCGTCTGCTCGAATACATTGATCTTCCGGCCATAGCCTTGCCGGATTAGATTGTCGATCTGCTTTCCATAGGTGGTGCGGTTGTCCGTCATGGTGAGCAAAATACCCTCGATTTTTAATTTTGGGTTTATCTGCCGCCGCACTTTTCCAATCGTCTGCAAGAGCTGTTCCAGTCCTTTGGCAGAGAGGTACTGCGCTTGCATCGGAATCAACGTGGTATCTGCCGCAGCCAGCGCATTGACGGTGAGCATTCCCAGCGAAGGAGTGCAGTCCAGTAGAATATAATCGTACTCGCGTTTGGCACTGTCCAACACCTGCTTTAGCATCTTTTCCCGGTTCATACTGTTGACAAGGGCAACTTCCATTCCCGCCAGCTCAATGTTGGCCGGGATAAGGTCAACACCCTCCGCATGGTGCAGGATGACCTCACCGGGCTGGATGGGCTGGTCATTCATAGCTTTCTGCATGAGAGTGGAAAGCGTAGTGGGCAGTTCATCCGGCTGCTGCCAGCCCATACTGATGGTGAGTGAGCCCTGCGGGTCAACATCCACCAGCAGAACTTTCTTCCCCTCCATAGCCAGACCGATGCCCAAATTTTCACAGGTGGTGGTTTTGGCCGTGCCGCCTTTTTGGTTGACGATGGCGATTGTGGTTGCTTTCTTTGCGATAATATCACCTCCCCGGAGAGCCACGCGCAAAGTCGTGGTTCGTTTTGTTCTGATAGTAGAGATTCATGGTCGTAGGCGCATTGAATAATGCCGCCAGCAGATATTGCTTCATGTTCCGCACAGGGGAAGTGTTCTCTGCCAGACAGCCCAGCACGAAGCGGATATGGTCTGCGTTCAGCTTTTTCAACCGACTGCGCACTACTTCGACAGGCTTATCATCCCCGGCAATCCTCAACATCTTGCGTTTGGTGGAGCAAGTGTCCACAAGCAAGTCCACGATTTGATAGATGGCGTCCTCATCATCCGGGCAGAGCCGGAGCAGCAGTTCGACCTCCAATGCCTGATAAAAATAATCTTCAAGCTGTTCTCGCTGGGTCAGCCTGTCCGTTTCATCCGGGAGGAAAGGATGGTTCCTCTCTGTTTTATTCTTATCAGTCTTATTAGATTGCGATTTTGGCCGCACCTGAACTGCACTTTCGGCAGCACAAGAATTGCTGTTTGCACAATTCTGTATTTGCGCTTTTGGCAGTCCAGATGAAAAGTTCTTGACGTAGATCAAGCTGGGTCTGCCCAGCCCACGCCGTTTGCGTTCGATGAGGTCTGCCTGTTCTAGCTCCCGGAACAACTTGACCGCCTTGTGCTCGGCGCAGCAGAGAGATTCCTGCACCTCCCGGACGGTGTAGATGATATACACACGCCCATGTTCATCCACCCAGCTATTCTTTGCAGACAGGCTCATACGATCGAGCAGGATGCCGTACAGTGTCCGGGCATCCGTAGAGAGTTGCCGGAAACGGCTGTCCTGAAAGAGTGCTTTCGGTATGCGAAAGTAGGCGAACAGTTCACCTGACTGCCCATAGAAGTAGTCGAGCATCATTTGGTGTGGCCTCGGATTTTCAACTGTGAGTGTGTGATCATGTGCAAAACCTCCTTGTCTGATTTTTGCAAAAGAAAAAACGCACCTTCAATTTTGTGGAAACTGAAAGTGCGCTATGTAAAGCTAATTCAATTATTCACGAAAGGATTCCAGATATTCGTCCAGCACTTCTACGTTCACCAGTGCAATGCGTTTCAACCGGACGACAGCGTGAGCATCCTGTGCGACTTGTCGGAAAGAGTTTTTGCCCATCGAGTAGAGGACTGCCCCTTCCTCGTAGCGAACGTATTTCTTTTTCTTTCCAGCCAGCAGTTTTTCCAGTTCAGGAACTTCAACCGAGTTTCGCTTATGTGCCATGGTATTCTTCTCCTTTGTCAAGGTTATGTGGTATACTTGCATTATCAGGATATAGAAAAAGGACACTCCACTTTCGGCTTTTGCCGATGGTGAAATGTCCTCTTGACTGTTTTCTCGTTTACAGTTTTCTGCTGGATGTGGAACTGGCGAAAATCCGTCACGCTCCGTTTGGGATTTTTGCCTTCTCCGACAAGCCCCTAAGAAATCCGTCTGAACATTCAGGTTTTTGGTACATTCAGGGTCGGATTTTCAGTTCGTGCAGACTGTCGGAGACACAAGGATTACCACGTAGCTTAGTTAGATTCCGGGCGCATTGTGGGGAACAGCAGCACATCGCGGATGGAGGCGCTGTCGGTGAGCAGCATCACCAGACGGTCCACGCCGAAGCCCAGACCGCCCGTGGGGGGCAGACCGTACTCCAGTGCGTTCACATAGTCGTAGTCCACCTGTGCCTTGCAGTCGGGCTCGATGGCCTTGCGCTCGGCCACCTGACGCTCAAAGCGGCCCTTCTGGTCGATGGGGTCGTTCAGCTCGCTGAAGGCGTTGCCGTACTCGGTGCAGTCGATGAAATACTCAAAGCGCTCGGTGAAGGCGGGGTCGTCCGGCTTGCGCTTTGCCAGCGGGCTGATCTCCACGGGGTAGTCGTAGATGAAGGTGGGCTGGATGAGCTTGTCCTCCACGAAGGCATCAAAGAACTCGGCCAGAATGGAACCCTTGGTGGGCACCTCGGGCAGCTCCACGTGGTGCTCCTTGGCGGCGGCGATGGCATCCTCGTCGGACTTCCAGTCGTTGAAGTCCACGCCGGAATACTTCTTCACGGCTTCCACCATGGTCAGGCGCTCCCAGTGGCCCATGTCGATCTGCTTGCCCTGATAGGGGATGACCATGCTGCCGCAGATCTTCTGGGCAAGGCGCTTGTACAGCTCCTCCACCAGATCCATCATGCCGTGGAAGTCGGTGAAGGCCTGATACAGCTCGATGCTGGTGAACTCCGGGTTGTGCTTGGGGTCCATGCCCTCGTTGCGGAAGATGCGGCCCACCTCGTACACGCGGTCCATGCCGCCCACGATCAGGCGCTTGAGGTACAGCTCGGTCTCGATGCGCAGCACCATGTCCATGTTCAGGCTGTTGTGATGGGTGTAGAAGGGGCGTGCGGATGCGCCGATCTCGAAGGGGGTCAGGATGGGGGTGTCCACCTCCAAAAAGCCCTTCTCGTCCAGATAGGCGCGGATCTCCTTCAGGATCTGGCTGCGCTTCACGAAGGTGTCCTTCACCTCGGGGTTTGCGATCAGGTCCACGTAGCGCTGACGGTAACGCATCTCGGTGTCGGTCAGGCCGTGGAACTTCTCGGGCAGGGGACGCAGGCTCTTGGCCAGCAGGGTCAGCTCGGTGGCGCGCACGCTCAGTTCGCCGGTCTTGGTGCGGAACACCTCGCCCTTCACGCCGATGATATCGCCCACGTCCAGCTTCTTGAAGGCGGCGTAAGGCTCTTCGCCCAGCTCATCGCGGCGGACGTACAGCTGAATGTCGCCCTTATCGTCCCGCAGGTGGGCAAAGCTTGCCTTGCCCATTACGCGCTTGGACATCATACGGCCAGCCAGCGCCACGGTCTTGCCGCTGTCGGTCTCGTTGGGCAGGTCGGCAAACTCGGCTTTCAGGTCGGCAGAGTAGGCATCCTGCGGGTACTTGGTCAGGGTGAAGGGGTCGTGGCCTGCAGCCTGCAGGTCGGCCAGCTTCTGGCGGCGCACCTGCACCTGCTCGCTCTCGGACAGGCCCTGCGCCGGGTTCTTCTTTTGTTCTTCCATGGTTTCTCCTATTCGTTTGGCCTGCTCAGCCTGCAGCGTGGGTAATGTTCAGCACGGTGTACTCCACAGTGTGGCCGGTGGGCAGCAGCACTTCGGCCTTGTCGCCCACAGCCTTGCCCAGCAGAGCGTGGCCCACGGGGCTTTCGTCGCTGATCTTGCCGTTCAGGGGGTCGGCTTCGGTGCGGCCCACAATGTCGTACTCCTCGTTCTCGTCCTCGCCGGTCATGAGGATGGTGACGTGGGTGCCCACAGAGACATTGTCCACGCTCAGCTCGCTCTCATCAATGATGACGGCGTTCTTGATCATCTGCTCCAGTTCGGTGATGCGGTTCTCCACCAGACCCTGCGTATTCTTGGCCTCGTCGTACTCGCTGTTCTCGGAAAGGTCGCCGTGGCTGCGTGCTTCCTTGATCTCTTCGGCCAGCTCCTTGCGGCGCACCGTTTTGAGGTATTCCAGTTCCTCCTGCATTGCCTTCAGACCGGCAGCGGACATCTTGATCTCTTGTGCCATTTGAGAATCTCTCCTTGTCTCTATTTGTGCTGTGCAGCCGCAAAGCCGCACAAGAATGCCATTTTGACTACATTATTATAATAGCAGGCGGCTGCTTTGTCAACAAAAAGGCGGCGGTAGGGCAGAAAAATGTGTCGGCTGGAGCAAATAACGGAACAGCCCGCTCTTCAAAAAAGGAGAACGGGCTGTTTTGATTCCATTGGGTGTTACTTGGTAGACGGTTTCATCTGCTGTGCCTTTTTCCACGCGCGAATGGCTTTTACGGTGGAGACCGGCACATGGGGGTCGAATTTGTCCGGATGCTCACTGCTGCGCAGCGTCATCAGCTCGTTTTCAATTGCCCACTGTGCAGCCTGCTGCGCATCGGTGTCGTCGGTGTCGATATCGGTATAAGCGGCTTCGGCAGCAGGAGCAGGCTGTCCGGCATCCTTCCAGAGCACTTCGGCCAGTTCGATGCGAGTTTCCGGGATGGCGGTACCCTTGGGCAGATGATGGATCAGCCACATCTCGGTGCCCAGCTGATGCAGCCCTCCCACCAGCAGTGCACCGCCAATGATCGTTACCGCAGTGCTGATGCCAGGGTCAACAGGGGCGTCGTCGATCGTGGGAGCGCTGGGGCGGTACTGTGCAGTCAGTGTGATGTCCTGAGCGGGCATGAGGAAAGATGTTTCGCTTGCAGTCAGATCAAAGTCCGGGTCAGTTAGTGCGCTGGCAGGGGAGACCACCCACTGTTCAAACTCCATGCCGTTCTGAGCCGGGGCAGCGGATAGAGAAACGGGTGTACCGTCCGGAACCTGTGTTGTAGGGGACAGTGCGGTAGTGCCGCCGTCGATGGATGCTGTGCCGGATACGACATTTACGAAGTAGCCGGTTCGCTTTTCAAGGTAGCGGTACTCGCTTCCATCCTCATTTTGTTTATAACCAATAATATAGTCGGGGTCTACACTTGTTAACTTCAGATCTTTCTGATAGCTTTCACCATAGGTGGACGTGGTAACGGGGACATTTTCCCGTGGGTTTTTACATGCAATCGACATTGCACCTTTATAATTTTCTTGAACCGTGATTCTCTGGTTTTCCTCCAAAAATATATCGTTCTGGTTGTTCTCAAAATTGACATTACCGCCGATATTTACCGCAGTAGGATTGCTCTTTACATAGACGCCATAGAGACAGTCGCTGATTGTTCCACCTGTAATATTGACAGTGACATTTCCGCCTGTACGGATCGCAGCAGCAGCATATGCCTTAAGCGTTCCGCTTTTGAGATTGAGCACGCCGCTCCCGCCTAATACAATCATATGATAGTTTCCGTGTGTCGTGCTCTCCATCAGGATCTTTTTGCCATTTTGTTCTTCAATCGTAACTGTACCAGCGCAATCCAGAATGCGTCCATTGCCAAGGTTACGGAATACACCGCCGTGAATATCCAATTTCTTATCTAGAGAGCTTGCTCTTATGTTGATTACAGCTCTGTCTGATGATGCATTGTTTTCAAACGTTCCATCGTTTATTGTGGTTTGCTGGGAGGATTGATCAAAAATCACATATCTCTGCTCTGAATAAAAATAGCCTCCATCAATTGTCAGCTGTCCATCTGCGGAATTGGCAATTGGACGTGCATCATTGGTTCTGTAATCACCGTTACCTTCTATATTCAGATTGCCCTCATTTACGATAACATCCGCATCCACGCTGCTGAACACACAGCTATCAATCGTTGTGATTCCGGACGAACCGTTGTAAACTGCACTGGCATGGTCTGACGTTGACGTACATTTTGTCAGTGTCAGATTACCATCAGCCCAAAAGGTTCCCTTTGCTTTTGGCGAGGGCGAAGCAACTGTTATAAAGGTTCCCTCGTTCACAAGCGCCGTAGCGCCTGTATCGACATGTACCAGCGAAAGCGTTTGCGGCGATGTGCTATGATACTCAATTTTATAGTTATCTCCGTTGAAAACGAGAGTGCCCTGCTTTACCTCTACAAAATTCGTTGTCAGGACGTTTGTTTTGATGCTGCCTTTCAGATTGAGCGTCACGATACTTCCCGGGGCGTCAATCACAAGATGCCCCTGTGCATTTTCGCTGGGCAGCAGATCATAGGTGGCAGTCTCTGTGATTTTGACCTCAGTGTCATGGGTGAGGTCGAGCTCATTACTGCCCGTCTCCGCCGCAAATGCAGAGACTGCCCCGACAGGCAGAAATGTCAGTGCCATGCTGAATGCCAGCAGCAGGCTGATAAGTCGCATTTTCATATAAATTCCCCCTTGATACGACTTTTGCGGGTGGATCTTGTCTGCGCGGATCGTGGACAAAAAAGATTCACCAATCTTTATTCTACCCCCCCCCAACAGAAATCAAGGATTTTAGACAAGATTGGAAGGATGCCTAAAAATGGCAGAGATTTTTAGAGGATCTGAGAAAAATAACAACAAAAACCCCCGCCGACAGAGGGAAAAGGTGTCGGCGGGGATCGGGGAAATGTCCTATTCAGTTAGAGAATCAATCGTCTGCGCTCTCGTCCAGATTGCCCAGCTTCTTGGCCTGCTCCACAACGGCAGGCACCAGCATCTCGGGCAGAACCTCGTAGCGGGCAAACTCGGTGGTGAACCAGCCGCGGCCCTGCGTGGTCTGCCGGATGAAGGTGGTAAAGTTTGCAAGCTCTGCCAGCGGCACTTCAGCGATGATGGTCTGCAGGCCGTCCTCGTCCGGCTCCATGCCCAGCACGCGGCCGCGGCGCTTGGTCACATCGCCCATGATATCGCCGGTGTTGTCGTTCGGCACATGAGCCTTCAGGGTGTGGATGGGTTCCAGAATGACCGGGCCGGCCTCCGGCATAGCGGCCTTGTAAGCCAGCTTTGCGGCCATAATAAAGGCCATCTCGGAGCTGTCCACGGGGTGGTAGCTGCCGTCCAGCAGGGTGGCTTTCAGGCCCACCACGGGGTAGCCTGCCAGCACGCCCTTTTCGGCGGCAAGGCGCACGCCCTTTTCAACAGCCGGGAAGAAGTTCTTGGGCACGCTACCGCCGAACACCTTCTCCTCAAACACGACCTGCTCGCTGTCGCAGGGCTCGAAGTTGATGATAACGTCACCGAACTGGCCGTGACCGCCGGTCTGCTTCTTATGACGGCCCTGCTTCTGGCAGGCCTTGCGGATGGACTCGCGGTAGGCGATGCGGGGTGCTTCCAGCCCGATCTCCACGCCGAACTTGTTCTTGAGTTTGGCCTTCACCACGTCCAGATGCTGCTCACCCAGACCGCCGATCACCTGCTGATGGGTCTCGGCGTTGTTCTCGTAGCTCAGGGTGGGGTCTTCTTCCATCAGGCGGGCCAGCGCGCTGCTGATCTTGCCCTCGTCGCCCTTCTTGGCCACAGTGACGGCCATGAACAGGCTGGGCTTGGGGAACACGGGGGCGGGCAGCTTGACCACGCGCTCAGCGTCGCACAGGGTGTCGCCGGTCTTGGCGCTCACCAGTTTTGCCACTGCGCCGATGTCACCGGCAATGATGCCGTCGGAGTCCACCTGCTTTTTGCCAATGACGGTGAGGGGCTTGGAGATCTTCTCCACATCGCCGGTGCGGGCGTTGGTGAGGGGTTCGCCTGCAGTCACCTTGCCGCTGACCACGCGCAGGTAGCTCAGCTTGCCCACGAACGGGTCGGCCACGGTCTTGAACACGTAGGCGGCGGTAGGCTCGTCCACGGTGCAGTGCAGTTCCACCGGCTCGCCGGCGGCATCCTCGGCCAGCGTGCTGGCTTCGTGCTCCGGACTGGGCAGCAGCTTGTGCATGTTGAACAGCAGCATATCCAGCGCCTGCTGGTTCACGGCGCTGCCGCAGAACACGGGGGTGATCAGGCCGTCCTTGACGCCCTTGCGCATGCCCTCCACGATCTCTTCGGTGGTGAAGGCTTCGCCGCCGAAGAACTTTTCCATCAGCTCATCGTCGGTCTCGGCAATGGCTTCGCTCATGGCCTCGATCAGGCCCTGAAAACGGTGGCCGATGTCCGGCAGGTCCACCTGGATCTGCTTGCCGCCCTCGTACTTGAAGGCCTTCTGGCTGAACAGGTTGATGTACACGGGGGTGCCGTCGTCCAACTTGGCGGGCACCACGCAGGGGCAGACGGTGGAGCCGAACTTGATCTTCATATCCTCAAGGATCTTGAAGTAGTTGGCATTCTCCAGATCGCACTTGGAGACGAACACCATGGTAGCCTTGCCATTCTTGCGGGCCAGCTGGAACGCCTTCTCGGCACCCACAGTCACGCCGCTGCGGCCGGACACCACCACCAGCACGCTCTCGGCTGCGCGGATGCCCTCGTACTCACCGGCCTCGAAGTCGAACAGGCCCGGCGCATCGATCAGGTTGTACTTGATGCCCTCGTACTCCACGGGGACGACCGATGCCGACAGGCTGGCCTTGCGCTTTGCTTCCTCGGGGTCAAAGTCCGAAACAGTAGTGCCGTCCTCGACCCGGCCCATACGCTCGGCAGCGCCCGAAAAATAGACCAGCGCCTCGGTGAGCGTGGTCTTGCCGCTGCCGGCATGACCGGCAATCAGGATATTGCGGATGTTGTTGCTTGCGTATTTCATATCGGTTTTTCCCTCATTTCCGCCGCACGGAGCATTCTCTCCGCTTTTGTGGCATATTTTACAAAGATAATACCACACTCAAAATGATTTTTAAATATTTCGTTTGAAAATTCTGACGAATCAAGCGCCAAACTTCGGGGCAAGGTTTTGTGCAAGTTGCACGGCAGTGCCAAAGTTTATTGTAAAATCCACAGCGATACGCTATAATAAAAGGCAGAATAAAGGCACAAGGAGCATACCAAAATGAAACGCACGGATTACATCAACTGGGATGAATATTTCATGGGCATTGCGCTGCTCACGGCCATGCGCTCCAAGGACCCCAACAGTCAGGTGGGCGCGTGCATCGTCAGCTCGGAAAACAAAATTCTGTCCTTGGGCTACAACGGTATGCCCATTGGCTGCAGCGACGACGAGATGCCCTGGGAGCGGGAGGGCGCACCGCTGGACACCAAGTATATGTACGTGTGCCACGCCGAGCTGAACGCCATCCTCAACAGCGCCCACAATAACCTGAAAGGTGCGCGGGTGTACGTGACGCTGTTCCCCTGCAACGAGTGCACCAAGGCCATCATCCAGTCGGGCATTGCCGAGGTGGTGTACTACGGCGACAAGTACCACGACAGCGATTCCAGCGTGGCGGCGCGGTTCATGTTCAAAAAGGCCGGCGTGAAGCTGACTGCCTATCAGTCCACCGGACGGAAGGCCGAGCTGGAGCTGTGAACTTTTTTCATAGCATCTTGACTTTTGTGTGGGATTGCATATACTAAGGGTAGGAAGTTGGTTAGAACATTCCATTGTATCCACGCACAAAAAAGAGCCCTCTCAGAGTTGCAGCTCCGAGAGGGTTCTTTTTGTGCTTACTTGCCCTTGCGGTGACTCTCAAGCCACTTGCACAGGAAGTGTGCAGCTACCTGTGCTGCGACAGCCACCAGAAAATTGGTTAGAATGGTGTCCATGATATCCACCCCCTTCTGTTGCCAGAATGGAGAAGGGCAGCACAGCCAGTATAGCATATCCGACAGGGTATTGCAATTTTTTCAGAATCCCAGTATAATATGTAATATAAGTATAAATATACAATGAAATTTGCATAGAGAGGAAAATATACAATGAGTCTGAAGAACCGCAGCTTTTTGAAGCTATTGGACTACACCCCTGCCGAGATCGAAGAACTGCTGGACCTTGCCGCAGACCTGAAGGCAAAAAAGAAGGCCGGCATCCGCCACAATGACCAGCTGGCAGGCAAGAACATCGCCCTGATCTTTGAAAAGACCTCCACCCGCACCCGTTGCAGCTTCGAGGTCGCTGCTCACGATCTGGGCATGGAAGTGACCTATCTTGACCCGTCCGGCAGCCAGATCGGCAAGAAGGAGTCCATCGCCGACACTGCCCGTGTGCTGGGCCGCATGTTCGACGGCATCGAGTACCGCGGCTATGGCCAGCAGATCGTGGAAGACCTTGCCCACTACGCCGGTGTGCCGGTGTGGAACGGCCTGACCAACGAGTTCCATCCCACCCAGATCCTGGCCGACTTCCTCACCATCCGGGAGCACTTTGGCCACCTGAAGGGCATCAACTTTGTTTACTTCGGCGATGCCCGCTACAACATGGGCAACAGCCTGATGGTGGGCTGCGCCAAGATGGGCCTGAACTTCACCGCCTGTGCACCCAAGAAGTACCAGCCGGACGCTGCCCTCGTGGCCGAGTGCCAGAAGATCGCTGCCGAGACCGGTGCCACCCTCACCTTTGAGGAGGATCCCGCCAAGGCCGCCAAGGGTGCCGACGTGCTGTACACCGATGTGTGGGTGTCCATGGGTGAGCCGGTGGAGGTGTGGGCTGAGCGCATCAACGACCTTGCCGCCTACCAGATCAACCAGCAGCTGATGGACATTGCAGGCCCGCACGCTGTGTTCATGCACTGCCTGCCCGCCTTCCACGACCACAAGACCACCGTGGGCAAGGAGATGGGAGAGCGCTTTGGCCGCGATGCCATGGAAGTGACCGATGAAGTGTTTGAAGGCCCCCAGAGCATCGTGTTCGACGAAGCCGAGAACCGGATGCACACCATCAAGGCCGTGATGGCTGCGACCCTTGGCTATGTAAAATAACGGATCACAAATAAAAAAGGGAGGCTGCGTTTGCAGTCTCCCTTTTGCTTTTCCTGTTAGGCTTCCTTCAGCTTCAGCACGCCAGCCTGTACCAGACGCTTGCGCAGCAGTGCACCCACGATGCAGCTCACCACGATCTTGGCGAGGTCCAGCGCAATGAACGGGTACACGCACACCGAAAGCGCATAGCCCAGCTCGCACTGCATCTGGAACACGAACCATGCGGTGCCCAGCACGTAGCAGGCGGCATCGCCCAGCACAAGGCCGATGCCGGCGATCACCGGCTGGCCCTTGCTCTTTTCGATGAACAGACCGCCGATGAAGGCCAGCAGCAGGTAGCCAACCAGATAGCCGCCGGTGGGGCCTGCCAGCTTGGCAATGCCCGCGCCGTAGCCGGAGAACACCGGCACGCCCACAAGGCCGATGAGCAGGTACACCGCCACGCTCAGGGTGCCAAACTTGGGCCCCAGCAGCCATGCGGTCAGGCAGATGACAAAGTTTGACAGCGAAATGGGAATGGCCCCGATGGGCACGCTCAGCGGGCCAAGCACGCACAGCGCGGCGGCCATCAGCGCAGTGACAGCCATCTGATAGGTGGTCAGTTTTTTGTTTTTCATAGAATAGAATTCCCCTCTGTTAAAAATTTACAAGGCATCTGTGCCCGAGTATAACGCGGCAGAGGGAAGACGGTCAACAATGAAGTTGCAGCAGGGTTTACAATAGGGCGTGTTGTAATGCGTCGTAGAATATGGTAAGATGATAACAAAAAAGATTGACCGCCCTGCTTCCAAACTGTGCGGTCAATCTTTTTGACAAACGGGATGGAAAGCTGACCCTTGCAGTCAGCGCCCCTTCTGTATTTATTATACCGCATCAGCGTTATTTGTCAAGGAGGTTCCCTATGGGTGGAGGACACGTATCGCGCCCCGATTTCGGGATGCCGCAGCCGGACCCGGCCTACCCACTGACCGAGTTCTACCTGCTTTTGCAGCACGCACTGGACAAAGCGGGCCGCTTTGCGCTGCCTGCGCTGTATGCCCGCGTGCAGGCACCGGCCCGGCACATCTATCTGGACGAGGCGCGGGAATATTTGAGCCTTTCGCCTACCGGGCGGGAGGGGGATATCCGCCTGCTGGCCGAGGGCAGTCTGCAGCTGCTGTACAACACCCTGCACGTCCAGCCGGACGGCACGCCTGCAGCCCTGCTGCTCACCGAGGAGTGCACCCGCGCCACGGTGGCGGTGCAGCTGCTGCCGCCCTTTGTGTGGGAGGACCCGCTGCCGCCGCTGCCGGACACCCCTGCGGCGCTGACGCTGCAGCTGACCATGCAGGATGTGATGCAGGCCGATACCGACCCGGAAGCGCTGGGCAGAAAGCTGGCTGGCACAGCGACGAACAAGCGCTGGCTGCACCATCCGAAGGCCGAGACCTTCCTTGCAGAACGGGTGGCCCTGCTGCAGAGAGTATATAAAAGGTGATTTTTATAAATTTTTCCAGCAATGCAATCTTCGGGGGCGTTCAGCCGTGTATAGGGTGAATGTCCCCCGTGGAACACGAATTCCACCAGCCCTGTACAGGCGGTAAAGGAGAGCTTGAAACTATGGGACAGCTGACCAGAAACGAAGTATTTACGCTGGCAGTGCAGAAATACAGCGATGCTGTTTACCGCGCTGCCATACACAACAGCCGATGCACAGCCGATGCCGAGGACGTGGTGCAGGATGTCTACGAGAAGCTCCTGCATTATAATGGTACGTTTGAGAGTGAGGAGCACCTCAAGGCGTGGCTGCTGCGGGTGGCCATCAACCGCTGCCGGGACCTGACCCGCGCAGCCCATCAGAAGGACACCGAGCTGGACGAGAACCTGCCCGCGCCCGATGCGTTTGAGGACGGCAGTGTGCTGGACGCAGTGCGCGCCCTGCCGGAAAACTACCGCAATGCTATCTATCTGCATTACTACGAGGGGTACACGGCGGCGGAGATCGGCCGGATGATGGGCGCACCGTCCAACACGGTGCTGAGCTGGCTGCGGCGTGCCCGGGCGCAGTTACATACGATGCTGAAGGAGGAGATCGAAGATGAGGTGGTATGAGTACAAGATGGAGACGGACGACCTCTACGCCCCGGACGATCTGAAGGCAAAGCTGCTGGCCATGACCGACCAGTTGACCGAAGAAGAAAAGGCCCAGCCCATGATGAAAACCGCCGCACCGGTACCGGCTCAGTCCGCCCCGGTGCAGCCGAAGAAGAAACTGATCCGCTTCCCCGCAAAGCGGGTGGGCGCACTGGCGGCCTGCCTTGCTGTGTGCGTGGTAGGCTATGGTGCTTTTGCCACCGGACAAATCGGCCTTGGCGCAAAGAGCAGCAGCCCGGCGGTCTATTATTCTGCGGACAGCACTGCGGCGGCGATGGCGGCAGGCGGCGCGGACCGCGCCGCTGTGGACAGCCCCATGGCAGCCGATTACAGTCTGAACACCATGGCGCTGGAAAGCGGCGCAGACAACGGCACCGCTGTTTATTCGGAGGACGACGCGGCAGCAGCGGCCCATAGCACCGACCACGCAAAGATCATCTACACTGCGAACCTCAGCCTGGAAAGCAAGGACTACGACGCAGCCCGCGCTGCGCTGGATGCTGCCCTTGCTGAAGCGGGCGGCTATCTGGAATCCAGCAGTGAATACTCGGATACCGGTGACAGCCGCAGTGTCAGCCTGACCTACCGGGTGCCGCAGCAGAACTACGAGAACTTTCTTGCCGCCGTGGCCGAAGCAGGCAACGTGACCTACAAAAACCAGCAGGCCGACGACGTGACCGCCCAGTACATGGACGTGGAGACCCGGCTTGAGAATCTCAAGAACCAGCGAACCCGCCTGCAGCAGCTGCAGCAGCAGGCCGACAACCTCTCCGACCTGCTTGAGATCGAGTCCAGCCTGACGGATGTGCAGAGCCAGATCGAGAGCTGGCAGAGCCAGATGGACTGGTACAACGATCAGGTGGAAGAGTGCACCGTGTACGTGAGCCTGAGCGAGGTGAGCACCTACTCGCCGCCCAGCGAGGGCTTCGGCAGCCGCTTTGTCAGCGCCCTTTCCGCTGGCTGGCAGAACTTTGTGGGTGGCCTGCAGCAGGTCATCGTTGCCCTTGCCGGTGCATGGCCGGTGGTGGTGATCGCAGCCGCCGCCTGCGCAGGGTTCGTGGTTTGGAAAAAGAAGAAAAAATAAATCAAAAAAGTACTTGACATCCGCCCGCCCTTGTGGTATTATACTTGAGCAGTCAGCGAGAACCGCTGAGAGCACAAAGTAAATATCGCGGGGTGGAGCAGTCTGGTAGCTCGTCGGGCTCATAACCCGAAGGTCGTTGGTTCAAATCCGGCCCCCGCAACCACCAAGCGTTCTGAGATCTCTCAGAACGCTTTTTTGTTGTCTGTATCCGATACGAAGAAGGGGCTGCTGCACATCGTTTTAGCCGAAAGTGCAGCAGCCCCTCTTACTGTATCAAAAATTTATACCTACTCGCCGCTGAAATGGTAGCTGCCCACAAGGCCCGCCAGATTGAAGGTCTTGCTGGGGGCTGCGCTCGTTCAATGATGACGGCAAAATCGTACTGCGCAGAGGTGCTTCTTCTATATTTACCATTTACAATGCCCTACATCACCCACGGCTTCCTGCGGGCGGACAGCCGCAACAGCATGGGCTTCATTCTGCTGTACGGCAAAAAGAACGTCTCCCGCTACGGCTTCCGTCACTCGGTGCTGGAGGCCACACGCCGCCCGGTGTGCCATGTCATCCTGCAACGCTGCGCGGGCAGGGATATGCTGGACGATGCCGCTGCCGAGGCCCAGCTGGCCGAGGCGGATGAACTGTTGACGGCTGTGCTTTTTGTTCCGATGGGTGGAAAGTTCTTCCGCTTTCTTGTGATCGTGAAGGTTTTTGCCGGATTTTGTTTACGCACCCGGAAAAAGATGGTATGATAAACTAAGCATAATCGGGTAATATGGTAGCCGGAACGTCCTGCTGCGTGAGCGCCCTCAGGGGAGAAAATCGATGAAAAAATATCTCAAAGCGGTCGTGTCCGGGCTGTGCGCCGCGGCGCTGGCCCTTGGCTGCGTGAGCTGCGGCAGCAGCGCCCGCAAGGTGCTGGAATACGGCCTGAGTGACCTTGCCGCTGCGGACCGCGAGACCGTGGAGCAGCGCATCGCCGAGGGTCAGAGCGCTGCGGACGCAGAAGCCGAGTTCCTGACCAACGATCACTTTGAGGCATGGTATCAGGATATCTGCGGTCAGCTCAAACAGTACGAGGACTGAGCCGACGGAACACGCTGAGGAAAAGAGGTGATGGCGATGCTGCGCAGACAGAAGGATACGGATGCCGCCCGGCGCAAAAAAACAGGCAGGCCTATCTTCCGCACCATTTTTAACGCCATGATGCTGGTGACGCTGGTGGAGGTGGTGCTGCTGGCAGTCAGCATTGCCATTACCAATGTGGACGGCAGGCTGAACCAAAACGCCAAGGACATGCTCAACATGCAGGTGCGCAACCGCGTCAGCTACGTGCAGGACCTGATGCAGGATGCACAGAACCTGACCGATCTGTCGGAGCACATCAACAATACCGTTCTTGCCATGCAGGAAGAAGGCCAGCTCGATCTGGCCGAACTGAACACGAGCCGTGAGAAGAGCGACGCACTGCTCACGGCCATTGCGCCGGAGTTGGTGAGCACCCTGCGAGCAAAACCGGTCAGTGGCATCTTTGTGGTACTGAACACCGTGAATCTGCACAACCTTGATGTGGGCTGCGGCCTGCCCGGCATCTACCTGCGGGATCTGGACCCGGATGCCCGTCCTTCGGAGGACAACGCCGATCTGATGATCGAGCGCGGCAGCTCGGCGGTGGTCAAAAAGCTGGGCATCACCACCGATAAAAGCTGGCAGTCCACCTTGCGCTACTACGGCCTGAAGGACAACGGCTTTTTCAAGACTCCCTTCCAGACCGCGTGGGAGGACGGCGCAAGGCTGAACGCCGAGGATTACGGCCGCTGGATCACCAGTGCCTATAAGATAGGCAACGACAGCCGCACCGCCATTGCCTACTCCCAGCCGCTGATCCTGCCGGACGGCACGATCTACGGTGTGGTGGGTGTGGAGCTGCTTACCAGCTACCTGCAGACAAAGCTCCCTTACAGTGAACTGCAGGACGGCAATACCGGCACATACTTCTTAGTCTCCACCACTGCTGATGAGGAAGATACCTCCTTTATCGTCAGCAAGGCGGTCACTTCCAGCGAGGATATGATCACTTCGGAAGCACCGGCCGGCATGATGAACTGCGAACTCCGGGCGGACGAGTGCTGGCTGACGCTACGGAATAAAGACTATTATGCCGTGGCCCTGCCCATTACCCTGTACAGCCGCAACGCGCCGTTTTCCAATGAGCGCTGGCTGCTGATCGGCACCGTGAACAGCAAGGTGCTGTTTGCCTTTGCAGACAATGTGCGCAACGTGATCGCCATTGCCATTGTGTTTACGCTGGTGCTGGGCGCGCTGGGCAGTCTGGTCATTGCCCGCAATCTGGCCCATCCGGTGGAGCTGCTGTATCACGAAGTGGTGGACGGGCAGGAGAAAAAGCAGTTCCCGCAGCTGTCCCATACCAACATCCGGGAGCTGGACCGTCTGGCCGATGCACTGACCAGCTTGAACAGCGAGCTGCTGAACAACTCCACAAAGTTTTTGCGCATCATGGACATGGCCAGTGTGGAGCTGGGCGGCTATGAGCTGAGGTTCGACACTGGCAGTGTGTATGTTACCGATAACTTTTTTGCGTTGCTGGGTGCCTCCCAGCCCAAGGATCACTTCCTGAGTGTGCGCCGCTTTGAGGAAAAGCTGAGCAACATCCAGCTTTCCCATCCCTGTACCACCACGGCAGAGGGAGACAAGATACTCACCATCCGCAGGGAGGGCGAGACCCGCTACATCATGCTGCGCGTCACCAACGACCAGACCACGCAGGTGGGTCTGGCCGAGGACGTTACCGCCACCACGCTGGAGCGCATGCGTATTGAGCACGAACGCGATTACGATATCCTGACCGGCCTGTATAACCGTCAGGCCTTCCACCGCGTGAGCGAAGAGCTGTTCCGCGATCCGCACCAGCTGGGCGTTGCAGCTCTGCTGATGATGGATCTGGACAACCTCAAGCATATCAACGATACCTACGGCCACGACTGGGGCGACCAGTACATCCACCGCACTGGCCGCTGCCTTGCGGAGAACACACCCAACGGCACTGTGGTGTCCCGCCTTTCCGGCGATGAGTTCGTGCTGCTGTTCTACGGCTATTCCAGTCAGGATCAGATCCGTGAGAAGATCCGCACCCTGAGCAGCGCCATGCAGAAGAGCGTTGCCATCCTGCCCAGCGGCAATGAGCTGCGTATCAGCATTTCCGGCGGTGTGGCGTGGTACCCGGCCAACGGCACCGATATGGACATCCTGAAAAAGTATGCCGACTTTGCCCTCTATCAGGTCAAGCGCACCAACAAGGGACATCTGGAAGAGTTCAGCATGGAAATCTACCAGCAGGAAGCACAGGCCGCACAGCTGAGACGCGACTTCCAGCAGCTGCTTACCGAGGAGCGGGTGTACTATGTGTTCCAGCCCGTCTTCTCGGCCCGCACCGGCAAGGCGATGGCATACGAAGCCCTGATGCGCTCCGATATGGAAGCGCTGCGCTCGCCCGCTACCATCATGAAGCTGGCGCGGGAGCAGGGCGCACTGTGCGAGATCGAGCGGCTGACCTTCTTCAAATCGCTGGAGAACTTCGACCACCTGCGCAGCGAGGGCCTTGTGCGCAGGGACACGATGCTGTTCATCAACTCCATTGCAAGCATCTGCCTGCCCAGAGAGGACAGCGAGTATATGGATAGCCGCTGGCATGAACTGCGCCGTCAGATGGTCATTGAGATCACCGAGGAAGAGGAGATTAACCACGAAGCACTGGAGGTCAAGCGCCATGCGCCGGGCTTCTCCGGCATGTTCGCGCTGGACGATTACGGCAGCGGCTTTGCCAACGAGAACAGCCTGCTGGAGCTTTCGCCCCGGTTCATCAAGGTGGATATCGCCATCATCCGCGGCATCGATACCGACCCGGACAAGCAGCAGATCGTGCAGAACATCGTGGCCTATGCCCACCCGCGCAACATGAAGATCATTGCCGAGGGCGTGGAGACCGCCGCCGAGCTGCGCAAGGTCATCGAGCTGGGCGCGGATGCGCTGCAGGGCTACTTCCTTGCAAAACCTGCCGCCGTGCCGGCCAAAATGGCACCTGCCGCCCGCAAGGTCATTGCCGAGTACAGCTCTGCATCCGACAGCGGCTGAATACGAACATAAAAAGTCCCGCAGAAATGCGGGGCTTTTTGCATCTGCCACTGGCGTATTGCAGTTTGCTGCGGTATACTGGAACCGGGCAAACAACAGCACAGGAGGTGCTTTTTTATTATGGTACAGGTAGACCTTATCACCGGCTTTTTGGGCGCAGGCAAAACCACCTTTCTGCGCCGGTATGTCCGGTATCTGGTGGCACAGGGCCACAATGTCTGCATTCTGGAAAACGACTTCGGCGCAGTGAACGTGGATGCCATGCTGGTGCAGGACCTTCTTGGCCCGAACTGCGACCTTGAGACCATCAGCGGCGGATGCGACTGCGACACCCACCAGCGCCGGATGCGCACCAAGCTCATTGCCATGGCCATGCGCGGGTTCGACCGGGTGGTGGTGGAACCCAGCGGCATCTTTGATGTGGATGAGTTTTTTGATGTGCTGCGGGACGACCCGCTGGACCGCTGGTATCACATCGGCAATGTGATCGCCATAGTGGATGCCATGCTGCCGGAAACGCTTTCGCCGCAGGCTGAGTATGTGCTGGCATCCGAGACGGCCAACGCGGGCCGGGTGCTGGTCAGCCGTACCCAGTTGGCCGGGCAGCAGCAGACCGCTGCCGCCGTGGCCCACCTGACCCGTGCGCTGGAGGGCTGCAAGTGCTCCCGCCGCTTTGCGCCGGAAGAGATCATCACCAAGGACTGGGCACGGCTTACCGATGCCGACCTTGCCGCCATTGCGGCCTGCGGCTGCAGGCAGGCCAGCTGCGAAAAGCTGCATTTTGACGAGCACGAAGCCTTCAGCTCTCTGTGCTTTCTGGAGCAGCACCTGACGCTGCAGCAGCTGCAGGCCGCTGCCGACCATCTGTTTGCGGATGCCGCCTGCGGCCATGTGCTGCGGGTGAAGGGCTTTGCACCGGACCCGCAGGGCACCACCGGCTGGCTGGAGCTGAACGCCACCGCTGCCGGCAGAACACTGGAACCCATCCCGCAGGGGCAGGATGTGCTCATCGTCATTGGCGAAGGACTAGACAGGGCAAGAATCGAAACGCAGCTTCACCGCTGAGCTTTCAACGAACGTTGTAAAACTGGTGCAAAAAAGGAGAACAGAATCATGAAAAAGAACCCGCAGATGCCCTCGGCGCGGCGCATCCTCGGCATGGTGGTCGGTATTGTGATCATCGGGCTGGGCATTGCACTGTTCAAGCAGTCTCACCTTGGCAACGACTCCATCAGCGCACTGAATATGCGTCTGGCCGAGATGCTGGGCATCTCGCTGGGCGTGCAGAACCTGTGCACGAACATCCTGTTCTTTGCACTGCAGTTCTGGTTCGGGCGCAAGTACATCGGCCTGGGCACCTTTGTCAACGGCATTGGCGTCGGGTTCATTGTCACGGCCTTCTACGACCCCATTGCAGCCCACTTTGGCCCGGCCGAGGCGCTGGGCCTGCCGGTGCAGCTGCTGTGGGTGGCGCTGGCGGTGCCGGTCACGGCGCTGGGGGCTTCGCTGTACCAGACGGCAGATCTGGGCATCGCCCCGTACGATTACCTCTCGCTGGGCCTGCGGGACTACACCCCGGTGCCGTACTTCGGCTGCCGCGTGTTCACCGATGCACTGTGTGCGCTGCTGTGCTGGCTGCTGGGCGGCCTTGTGGGCATCGGTACGCTGATCTGTGCCTTCTGCCTGGGGCCCTTCATCCAGTTCTTCAACGGGCTGGTGTCGGAGCGGGTGCTGCACTACAAGCCGGGCGGCCAGTAAGATCGGGAAATCAAAAAGGCGTGCACCTCCTTTGCGGAAGTGCACGCCTTTTGCTGTGCAGAAATCAGAACTTGAACAGCGGGGTGCCGGCCAGCACATCGCCCTCGGCCAGCATCTTCAGCTCGCCCATGTCATCGCCGTTGGTCACGATGATGGCGGTAGCGGTGGGATGGCCTGCGGCGCGGATGGCGTCCAGATCCACCTTCAGCAGCGGGGTGCCGGCCTTGACCTTATCGCCCACCTTGACCAGTGCCTTGAAGCCCTTGCCCTGCATCTCCACAGTGTCCATGCCAACATGGATCAGGATCTCGATGCCGTCCTCGCTGGTCAGGCCCACGGCGTGCAGGGTGGAAGCCACCTGTTCCACGGTGCCGTCAAACGGAGCATACACGGTCTTGCCGGTGGGCTCGATGCCGCAGCCGGGGCCAAGGATGCCCTGTGCAAAGGTCTCGTCGGGGATGTCGGCCTGTGCCAGCACCTTGCCGCGGATGGGGGTCAGAACGGTCTTGCTCTGACCGAAGAATTTGACAGTCTCTTCCTGCTCGGTCTTGCCGCCGAACAGCTTATCAAAAAAGCCCATGTTAAAATACCTTCTTTCCGATCATTTCATAGAGCCAGCTGGCCGGAACGCTGTCCTGCAAGGCCCACCGTCTCCAACCCATTGGTCTACCCAAAAGATACCACATTGTGAAAGGAATTGCAATTGGTATCCCGCATAAAACCGGCAGAAAATCTTCGGCAGGGTCACATCAGGTCGATCAGCTGCTCGATCTCCTCCATGCGGGTGGCCCAGCTGGTGGCAATGCGCATCACGGTGTGGGTGTCGTCGTACTTCTCCCAGAAGCCGAACTTTGCCAGTGGCTCCAGCGCTTCCAGCTGGCTGTTTTCCAGAATGGGGAACACCTGATTGGTGGGCGACTCCATATAGAAGCGGTAGCCCTTGGCAGCAAGGCCCTCCTTCAGACGGTCTGCGGTTTCGATGGCGTTCCGGCTGATGCGGGTGTACAGATCGTCGGTGAACAGCACATCGAACTGCAGGCCCATCAGACGGCCCTTGGCAAGCAGCGCGCCCTGTTGCTTGACCATAGTCATAAAGTGGGCCGGTGCGCCGTGGGGGAACACCACGGCCTCGCCGCACAGCGCGCCCACCTTGGTGCCGCCGATGTAGAACACATCGGTCAGGCGGGCGATATCCTGCAGGGTAACATCGGTGCCCTTGGCCATCAGACCGTAGCCCAGGCGTGCGCCGTCCATGAACAGGGGCATGTGGTACTCCTGACACACAGCGTGCAGCTCTTCCAGCTCAGCCTTGGTGTACAGGGTGCCGTACTCGGACGGGTGAGAGATATATACCATGCCGGGGAACACCATGTGGTCGTGGTTGGCATCGGCATAGAAGGTGGCGCACCAGTCGCGCACATCGGCGGCGCTCACCTTGCCCTCGTGGGCGGGCAGGGCAATGACCTTGTGGCCGGTATACTCAATGGCACCGGCTTCGTGTGCAGCCACATGGCCGGTGGCAGCAGCCATCACGCCCTGCCAGCGCTGCAGCATGGACGCAATGACGATGGCGTTGGTCTGGGTGCCGCCGGAGATGAAGGTCACGTCTGCATCCGGGCAGCCGCAGGCAGCGCAGATCTTTGCTTTGGCGCTGGCGCAGTAGGGGTCGGTGCCATAGCCGGGCACCTTTTCAAAGTTGGTCTCGGCCAGCTTTTGCAGGATGGCAGGGTGTGCACCCTCACAGTAGTCGTTCTCGAAATACAGCATATCGTTACTCCTGATCCAGTGAGATAAAGTGTTGATAGGGCTATTCTACTACGGGGGAGAGGGAGTGTCAAATCGCGTCCCTCTTTACGGCAAAGGATTTTTACTGTATCTTTAGTTTTTCTATGGTATAATGCGGGAAACGGAATATATTATTTGGGAAGGGGAATGTGCATGAAAAAACAGACGCTTGTGCGGGATGCCACCGTAATGCTGCTGGCTCTGTTCGCCGCCTATGCCATGGTGATGCTTACACAGGCCGTTATGGGCCGCATTGAGGGCGTAGCAATGCTTATCTTTATGCTGGCGGTATTCGTCACCTCTATGTATACAGAAGGTTATGCGTGGGGCGTGGCGGCTTCGCTCATCAGCGTGCTGGCTGTGAACTTTGCCTTCCTCTCACCGTATTTCGCCTTCAACTTTACCCTGTCGGAAAACCTGTTCTCCGGCCTTGTGATGCTGGTGGTGTCCATCATGACCAGCACCCTTACCACCCGCATCAAAAAGCAGGAACAGCTGCGTATGGAAAGCGAGAAGGAGAAGATGCGTGCAAACCTTCTGCGCGCGGTTTCTCACGATCTGCGCACCCCGCTCACCTCCATCTACGGTGCCTGCTCCACTGTGATCGAAAATTATGACTCGCTGGATAAGGAAAAGACCATTAAACTGCTTGGCGAAGCCTGCAGCGATGCCCAGTGGCTGACCCGCATGGTGGAGAATCTGCTTTCCGTCACCCGCATCGACAGCGAGAAGGTGACGGTGCAAAAGACCCCCACTGTGCTGGACGAACTGCTGGATACGGTGCTGGTCAAGTTCCGCAAGCGCTACCCGGAGATCCCGGTGGAGCTGGAAACGCCGGATGCCTTTATCGTGATCCCCATGGATTCCATGCTCATCCAGCAGGTGCTGATGAACCTGCTGGAAAATGCCGCTCTGCACGCCGAGGGCATGACAAAACTGACCTTGAAGGTGTTCACGGTGGGCAATCGTGCGGTGTTCGAGGTGACGGACAATGGCTGCGGCATCCCCAGAGAACGGCTGAAAACGCTGTTCTCCGGCACCGGCGGCACCGACCCGGATGTACCGGCAGACAGCCGCAAGCACGGCATGGGCATCGGCCTTTCGGTGTGTGCGGCCATCATCAAGGCGCACGGCGGCGAGATCAAGGCCGAGAGCCGTCTGGGTGAGGGAACGACCATCCGCTTCTGGCTGGAGACCGAAGAAATTGAAATGGAGGATGCAGAAGATGAGCAATAACAAATTCAAGGTCCTGATCGTAGAGGATGAGGCAAATATCTGCAGCTTTATCGAAACGCTGCTCACCACCAACGATTATCAGGCTCTGGTGGCTCATACCTGTACCATGGGCCTGACCCTGTTCGCCTCCCACAACCCGGATCTGGTCATTCTGGATCTGGGCCTGCCGGACCGGGACGGGCTGGAATTCATCCGCACCGTGCGGCAGAAGTATATGACCCCCATCGTAGTGCTCTCGGCCCGCACCGACGAGATGGATAAGATCGAAGCGCTGGATCTGGGTGCCAATGATTACATCACCAAGCCCTTCAGCACCGGCGAACTGCTGGCCCGCGTGCGCGCTGCCCTGCGGCTGAACCGCTACAGTGCCATGCACGGCGGCAATGCCCCGGCGGGTGAGTTCCGCGCACAGGGAATGCGCATCAACTATGACCGCCGTAAGGTGTTCGTGGACGAGCAGGAGATCAAGCTGACCCAGACCGAATACAACATCGTGGCGTTTCTTTCCCAGCACGCGGGCCGCGTGATGACCTATGCGGCCATCGTCAAGGCCATCTGGGGCGATACCGACATCGGCAGCACCAAAAAGCTGCAGGTGAACATGGCCAATATCCGCAAAAAGCTGGGCAGCCGTCCGGGCAGCAATGCCTATATCCTCAATGAGCTGGGCGTGGGCTACCGCATGATCGACGAGGATGCCCGCAGCGGGGAGATCAACGAATGATACTTGCACTGATCCTGTTTGCTGTTACCTATGTATTGATGCTGCGGCTGCAGCAGTACCGCCCGTGGGTGGCACTGTGCAGTGCGGTGCTCTTTATTGTGCTGGGCGAGGCAGGGGTCTACGAGTTTTCACTCCGCGCCGCGCTGCAGGCCGTGGATTATAATGTGCTGCTCATGATGGCGGGCACCATGGGTACGGTGGCACTGTTCATCGAGAGCAAAATGCCTGCCCGCCTGGCGGAAATGCTTATCGTCCGTGTGCCGGATGTCAAGTGGGCGGTGTGTATGCTGGCGCTGTTCGCCGGTGTCATCAGTGCTTTTGTGGACAATGTGGCCACGGTGCTCATGGTGGCACCGGTGGGCCTTGCCATTGCCCGTAAGCTGAAGATCTCGCCGGTGCCGGTGCTCATTGCCATTGCGGTGTCCTCTAACCTGCAGGGCGCGGCCACGCTGGTGGGCGACACCACCAGCATCCTGCTGGGCAGCTTTGCCGACATGAATTTCTTCGATTTCTTCTGGATGCGGGGCCGTCCGGGCATCTTCTGGGGCGTAGAGCTGGGCGCACTTGCTTCGCTGGCAGTGCTGCTGTGGCTGTTCCGCCGCGAGACCCAGCCTATCGCCGCAAAGGTGGAGACTGAGGTGGAGGACGATGTGCCCACTGCCCTGATGCTGCTGACGGTGGGTCTGCTCATTGCGGCATCTTTCCTGCCGGAGCCTGCAGCCGGGCCGCTGCACACGGTGTACGAGCTGCGCAGCGGTCTTGTGTGCATGGGGCTGTGCCTGTTTGGCGTGGCGCGCGCCTGCCTGCGGGCAGGGTCGGCAAAGCCGCTGGCGCATGTGCTGGGCGAGCTGGACTGCGATACCCTGCTGCTGTTGTTTGGCTTGTTCATCGTGATCGCGGGCATCCACGCGGCGGGTGTTATCGACGCAGCAGCCCGGCTGTTCCATGCCGTGGCAGGGGAAAGCCCTTTCCGGCTGTTCACCCTGCTGGTGGTGGTGTCGGTGGTGCTTTCGGCCTTCATCGATAACATCCCTTACGTGGCCGCCATGCTGCCGGTGGTGCAGAGCATCGCCGCCCTGATGAACGATGGCGTGGGCGTGGAACCCTATGTGTTTTACTTCGGCCTGCTCACCGGTGCAACGTTGGGCGGCAACCTGATCCCCATCGGTGCTTCGGCCAATATCGCGGCCATTGGCATTCTGCGCAAAAACGGCGAGACCGTCACCACCCGCGACTTCCTGCGCATCGGCGTGCCCTTTACGCTGGCTGCCGTGCTGGCAGGCTATGCGTACCTGTGGCTGGTGTGGGGCAAAGTCTGATCTTCTGGCCTCCGGAACGGCTGCCTGCTGAAGAAAAAAAACAAAGAAACTCCGACCCTCTGCACCGCCGGAAAATCGGCCTGCAAAGGGCTTTTTTCGCGAAAGTATGACGTTTTGTAGTGAGGAAAAAGTTTTTTTGAAAAAATGCTTGACAATTCTGCCATATCTGGTATAATAACTATCGTTCCGAGCGTCACAGCTCACGAATACAACAGAATATGCGGATATGGCGGAATTGGCAGACGCGTTAGATTCAGGTTCTAATCGGGGCAACTCGGTGGAGGTTCAAGTCCTCTTATCCGCACCACAACAACAAAATCCGAACTTTTTTCCGATAGGAGAAGGGTTCGGATTTTTTGTATTCTTCGGAAAACAGAACAAATCCCTTGCTTCCATCGAAAAACGTCCTAGTCCTTATCATAAGAAAGCACGACAGACCACTGTAAGAGTGCCGTAAGGCAGAAAGGACACAAACATGAAGTACGATGCAAGAACTTGCCATTTCAACATGGACACCGGCTGCGTGGAGCTGCTGCTCCGGGATGGGAGAATGATCTCCATTGACTGCACTGGGGTCGAGGATGCACTGGATGTGACCATGGCGCAGCAGACGGAACTGGACTACCTCATCTACAATGACCCACTGGCGTATGCAGATTTGATTCTGAATGGTGACCCGAAGGAATATTTGAAAAACGTAACCGGGAGCCATGGGTTAGAAGATTAAGAAAAATGCTGTTCCAAAAGCAACTGAAATGGTATTTTAAGCAGTATTTTTATTCTTCTTTTTATTTTTTGCTTTTCGGCACCTTCTATCCACACGGCTCCTGCCGGATGGCACGGAACTGCACAGGTGTATCAGATAGCTCTGTAAAGTAAACAACCCGCCCCGGTTTCCGCAACAGGAAGCCGGGGCGGGTTTGCGTATGTGAGATAAAAGATGTATCTGACTTGGGCAGAGTGCATTATCGGAAGAAATGCAGCGTGATACAGAAGGTCCTGCTCTCAATAGTATAGCTGCTTTGCCCATGCATACGCTCCATCAGAGCGGCGACGTTTTTCAGGCCGACACCGTGGGAATCGCCCTGTGGGGTGGTGCACACTGCATTGGAAAGGCAGACGCAGAACCGGTCATCTTCGGCGGTGACCTCAAAGCAGACGGGCTGTGCGGGGTCGGCGTACTTCTGTAGGTTGGAGGTCAGGTTGTCGGCAATGCGGCAGAGAGCATCGATGTCCAGCCACAGCAGGCAGGGCGTGCAGGAAAGGGCAAGGTACTGCACCTGCCATCCGGTCTCCTCCAGCAGGGCCAGCTTTTCAGAAAAAACCTGCAGAAAGATATCCGGCGCGGGCAACTGTTCCAGCTTGGGGTCCCGCTGAGGGGATTCGCCGCTGGCAATGCGGAACAGTCCGTTGCTCAGCTCGATGACACTGCGGCAGCTGTGGACACACTTGTTCAGATATTCGTCGTGCTGCGCGGGGGTCTGGTAGCGGTGCTCGGCCAGCAGTTCCAGATAACCCAACTGGGCGGTCAGCGGCGTGCGCAGGTCGTGGGAGAGGGATGTGATCAAATCGTACCGCTGTGTCTGTGCCTGTTGTACCTGCTCCATCTGCTGCTTGAGGGAAGCACTCATCTCGTTCAGGCTCCGAGCCATCTGTGCCAGCTCATCGGTGCCCTGCACAGGCACCTTGTAGTCCAGCTGACCGCCTTCCAATACGCGGATGCTCTGGTTCAGCAGCTCCATGTAGTTCAGCTTTTTCCACACGGCCCACAGGACGATACAGATACCCAGCAGCAGGCAGAGCCAGAACTCAAAGGTGCGCACAGCTTCGTCCACAAAAAAATCAAAGTAGCCGTAGACGTAAAGGGTGGCGCTACCATCGGAAAATTCCAGCGGGTAGGTGCGGAGATAGGCTTCTTCGTCCAGAGTTTTGGAGGCCTGACTGTAGGTGCGGTAATACTCCACATTGTTCAGGGCAGAATCATAGATGACGATGCCGTCCTTTTCCACCCGCAGGATGCAGCCGCCGGGCCTGCCGTCGTTGGAGTACCAGTCGGCCATCTGTTGTACCTGCTTGCTGGAAATGCCGCTCTCGGCAACGTTTTGCTGGAGCATGGTGCCCACAGCATCGGTCTTGCGCGGCAGAAAATCCGAGTTGAGGTAGTAAGTCTGCAGTGCAGCTTTGCTGATGGGCTGCAGGATATTGTACAGCAGGACAGATACGGCAATGGCCAGCAGGATGGCGCGCACCAGCTCGCCCCGCAGACCATGGAGCAGCTTTTCCCGGAAATCAGCCAAAGCGGTATCCCTTTCCCCAGACATTCTGGATCAGTTTTGGGTTCTGCGGGTCGTCTTCCAGCTTGACCCGCAGTTTCCGGATGTGTACCATGACGGTACCGTTGGAGGAGTACAGATAAGGCTCGTTCCACACGCTCTCGTAGAGGTTCTGCGCCGAGAAGATGTGCCCCGCATGGGAAGCCATGAGCAGGAGCATCTGGTATTCCAGCTCTGGCAGGTCGATGGGCTGGCCGTTCTTTTCTACTTCATTATAAGTGCGGCTGATCTTCAGAGGGCCCCGCACCAGCCACGCCTCATCCTCCGGGTCGCCCTTGCCCTGATACACCCGGTACCGCCGCAGCAGGCTCTTGACCCGCGCCGTGAGTTGGGTATGGGAGAACGGTTTTGGCAGGTAGTCGTCGGCACCTACTCGCAGCCCAAGAGAAATATCCTCTTCCTGCCCCTTTGCGGTGAGAAAGAGTACGGGGACATTGCTCTGCTTCCGGATCGCCTCGCACACCCGGATGCCGGACATGCCGGGCATCATGATATCCAGAATCACCAGATCCAGCTCCGGATGCAGCAGTTGAAGGGCCTGCTCTCCGCTGGAAGCCAGAGTGACATCGTAGCCTTCGCTGGTGAGCAGGATCTCCAGCAACTCCCGGATGTCGGCATTGTCGTCCACTACAAGGATCTTACATTGTGTCATGATTCCATTTCGCTCCTGTTATCAGAAACACACTTCATTCTATGGTCTATTTTTCTTCCTTGCTGCGGTTTTGGCAAGAAAAACGCAACAAACTTAAGAATTGTTAAGAAATGAGACCACCGATTGTTAAGACTTTATCATTATACTAAAAATACAGGATATGTGCAACGCATATCTGACACGAAGAACGATGAAAAACGTCAGGAAAGGGAGAAATCTCATGAACAAGATCTCGCGCAAAGGCTTTCTGAAGATCGCCGCTGCCGCCGCCATGAGCGGCGTTACGGCTGGCGCTCTGTCTGCCTGCAATTCCTCCAGCTCGTCTGTGGCTGCCTCCGGGGCTTCGGTCTACACCGCCGGCACCTACACCGCCACGGCAAAGGGCATGAATGACATCACCGTCACCATGACCTTCTCCGACACCGCCATCACCGAGGTAAAGGTGGATACCGCCAACGAGACGCTGGATCTGGCAGTCAACTCTGCCGCTGACTTCCAGACCATGCTGATGGAGGCCCAGAGCGCTGAGATCGACGGCGTTTCTGGTGCTACTGTCACCTCCAACGCTGTCAAGGAAGCTGCCGCAGACTGCATCCAGCAGGCAATGGGTCTGACCGGCGGTGCCGAGGACGAAAGCACCAGCTACGGCGATGATCCTCGTGGCGCAGCACGGGCTGCCGCCAAGGCAGACGGCCGTGTGTTCGGTTACTCCGGCCCCGGCGACTGGCTGGGTGAAGCACCTGCTTTCAGCAGTGTGGACAGCGAGGTGGACTGCGATGTTTGTGTCGTGGGTCTGGGTCACGCCGGTGTGGCTGCTGTTCTGGGCGCTGCCGAGAAGGGCGCAAAGGTCGTGGGCATCGAGTCCCAGACCGAGGATAACTTTGCATGGTATGGCGAGGATATCGGCGCATGGAACTCCAAGTTTGCACAGGATGCAGGCATCCCCGCATGGGATCTGGGGCAGATCTGCGATGAGTTCGTTACCCGCAGTGGCGGCCGTGCTGACCCCGGCATTGTCAGCTTGTATGTGCAGCACTCCGGCGAGACGCTGGACCACATGCTGGATGTCTGCAAGGAGATGGGTGTGGACGAGCGCGTTTACACCTACGATAACTCTGAGGACGGCTGGACCATCATCCACCTGAACGCAGATTATGACAAGATCGCCGCAGGCAAGAATATCTACGACTGTCTGGATATGACCAACTACCCCCGTAAGCCCGGCACTCGCACCTGGCCCGCAACCATCCAGTTCATGGGCCCCTACAGTGCAGAACCGGTGGATGGCGTTGCCGCTAACAGCGTGCTGAAGTATGTGCAGCAGGCACAGCTGGACAAAGCTGTGCAGGACTACGGCGCACAGCTGTACTACGGCACCGCAGCACAGGTCCTGGTACAGAATGACAACGGCGATGTGGTCGGCGTGATCGCAAAGAACGCCGATGGCAAGATCATCAAGTACAACACCAAAATGGGCGTTGTGATGTGCGGCGGCGACTATGCAGGCAATGCGGAGATGTGCTGGGCACTGATGAACGAGTACATGGAGCGCAACGAGCGGGAAGGCGGCCTGAAGAAGGACTTCTTCTCCTTCATGGGCGGCCGTGATGGCTCCAGCCTGAAGATGATGTGCTGGGCAGGCGGCATGATTGAGCCGGCTCCCCGCGGCACCATGATCCTGGGCGGCGGCATCAACTCCACTCCCTGGGGTGCCAACAGCATGCTGTGGCTCAACAGCGACGGCAAGCGCTTCTGCAATGAGGGCAATGTGACCGGCGCTTCCACCGCCACCGCCCGCCAGAAGAACGCCACTGGCTGGCTGGTCACCGACAAGAACTTTATGAAGAGCATCTGCGCCTGCGGCATCGAGCACTCTGGCCCCAACGCAGGCCGTCCGCAGTACTATCAGGACTTGATTGATGATATGGAGGCACTGCCCTGCTCCAGCGAGGAGCAGACCATCCGCAGCTGCTTTGTGGCCGAGCGTATGATGTCCAAGGTGTTTAAGTGCGATACGCTGGAAGAACTGGCCAAGGCAATGGGCGTACCCGATGACAAGATGGACACCTTCATGGCAAGCATCGACGAGTACAACGCCATGTGTGATGCCGGTAAGGACGACAAGTTCGGTAAGGATGCAAGCGCCCTGATCCCCATCCGCGAGGCACCGTTCTATGGTTGTGCCCAGACTCTGGGCAACCGCAGCGCAAGCCCCAGCATGGTCACGATGAACGGCATGATGACTGACCTGAACCTGAACGTGCTGAACATCGACTACGAGCCCATCAAGGGCCTGTATGCAGCCGGCAACAGTCTGGGCGGCCGCTATGGCACCGGCTACAGCACCCCCTGCGCTGGTAACTCCATCGGCATGGCTGTCACGCATGGCCGTCTGGCAGGTCAGTTCTGCGTGGACAATGTCTGAGCTTGCCGCAGATAGGCACTATCCGCAAAAGACACACTGAACCTAACAATCGGCTGCTGTACAGAGCACTGCGCAGCAGCCGTTTTTATGCAACCGAAACATCCGCCGAGGAGGGCTGGAAATGGAAAGCAACAAGCTTTTGAAGGATCTGTTTTTGACCATGCGCAACGACTATGCGGGCTGGGATGCAAAGCAGAAGCGGCACGACCCATCACCCTTTGTCACCATGCTGGGACAGGCCTACTATGACCGGCGGATGTCCTCGCTGCTGGTGCTGCAGGCGGTAAGCCAGTACTGCGCCGGTATGCGGGATCGCAACCTAAAATTTGCCCTGCATGACGCAGACTATCCCCCTTTTTCCCGTGGGTTTGCAGTGCGCCGCTGCACGGAGGGCATGTTTGTGGATCTGGTAACACAGGAAACGCGCCTGCATCCGGGCGATGCGGTGCTGGCCATCAACCGGACTGCGCCGGAGCGCATCGTGCAGAACCTGCCCAATCCGCTGTTGGCCGCCGATGTGCCGGAGCGGGAACAATGGAACGGCTACCTGAAGCTGGCACGGGACATCACGGTGCGCCATGCCGATGGCACCGAGGAAACGCTGGAACTGGCTCGCTACCCGGTGGAAGGGGATGCCGCGCCGTCTGTGCAGGAACTGGGGACAGGGACGCTGCTGCTGAACCCCGGTACCCTGAACGATGCGGTGGTGCTGGAAGCATTTGTGCAGGCCCATCAGGCGCAGCTGGATGGCTGCACACAGCTGGTGATCGATCTGCGCACGACCTGTGGGGAGGACGAAGAAGCACTTCTGCCGCTGCTGCCCTACATTGCGGCAGAGGATACCACAGCCGGGGAAATCTTCGGCGACCGGCGCATCCGCACCAACTACACGAAAATGAACTGCACCCGGCTCATCCGGATGCTGAAGCCCTATCTTGTAGATGAGGATCCCGCGCTGCGGCAGATGGCGCAGCAGTGGACCAGCTATTACCGCAACCAGAGCGGCAAAGGCTGGGTGGATGAGGTGGAAGCCCTGCCCGTTCCCGCCGAAATGCCCATTCTACACCGCGGACCGGAGAAGGTGGTCCTGTTGACCGATACCTGGTGCGAGCAGGAGGCAGAACATTTTGTCCAATTGGCAAAACAGCAGGGCAGAGCCGTGCTGCTGGGGCGTCCCACCATGGGTACGCTGGATTACACGAACCCCGTAACGGTGTTGTACGATGCGTTCAGCTTTACTTATCCCATCAGCCGCACGATGGCATCACTAGAAGGGAATGGCGTGGACGAGCGCGGAGTTCAGCCGGATGTAGTTGTTCCGTGGACGGCTGCAGAGTGTATCCGGGATCTTCTGGCAGAGAAGGCGCAGACGCTCTGAGAGGAACGCTCTGTAATTTTGGCACCCACTTAGGTGGGCATTTAGCAAGAATGTGGCACAGATTGTGGTGTAGTAGAGACATTTTGAAGGCTGCGCTGGATTATAATATGTTATGGCACAATTTGCTCTCTGGACAAAACAAAAACAGGGTGCGCCCCGAAGGAAGCACCCTGAAAAATCCACATACGATAACGATATGTACAACAGGGCGTTCCCCGTCGGGAACGCTCTGTTTTTCTTTACTGGTGGCGTGATGAGCTTGTTCCGCCTGCCACGCAGCAAATTCTCTTTGGCCTTCCTCGCTGTTCCAGCAGGCAAGGATGGCCGGGTAGAATGCCCGTGCCA
>ERZ781272.292-NODE-292-length-48379-cov-39.145683_pt1 | contig 48379 bp, 47 predicted proteins | sample MGYA00375850_ERZ781272 | MGnify/ENA primary metagenome ERZ781272 (study PRJEB29790, sample SAMN06051246) | human gut metagenome | host: Homo sapiens | place: USA: Cincinnati, Ohio | collected 2013-06-21 | study: EMG produced TPA metagenomics assembly of the Gut...
TTTGCTTCCTTTTCCGGCCGAGCGGAAAAGGAAGGGCCCGCGCGGCCTGAGCGCAAAAGTACAGAAATATAGCAGAACATATACAATCAGACTTCACTCACGTGCAGAGAAATCATTCTAACAACTAAATTCATTTTTCAACTTTGATCTCACCGTTCTGTGCCTCAAATTCTTCTATACACTTTTGAGCCAAATATTCCATTTGAGAGTTAAATGAACGGCAGTTTTGTTTGGCTATATAAGTAATCTTTGTTAAAATATCCGGCGCAAATCGTACACCAGTCTGAATCCTATCTGTTGCCATGATAACAACCTCCTAACAATTTGATATCATTTTAATGAAAAAATGCTTGATTGTATACCACCATATTGTTATCGTAATGTTCCCCAAACCTTATCAAAAACCCCCACCACCATCCGCCTTCCAAACGAAACCCTCGAAGCCATCGACCGCCAAAGCTATCTGCTCAATATGAGCCGCAACAAATTCATCTGCCAATGTATCGATTTCGCCATGCAGCACGGGGACTTTCCTTTGCAACAGGGTGATACGAACCCTTCCCATCCAAAATGAAGCGCGTTTGCTCCTGCGTTATACGGCAAACCGGGCTTTACAGTTTCCACTGCAAAGCCCGGTTTGTCATGGATGATTTTACTCCGCGTACTTCCATTTTACGCCCTGCGGCGTATCCTCCAGAATAATATTGCGTTCTTTCAGTTCGTCGCGGATGCGATCCGCCTCTGCCCAGTTCTTCGCCTTGCGCGCCAAGTTCCGCTGCTCAATGAGCGCTTCAATCTCCGTATCCAGGCTCTTATCCGCCGCGCGGTTGTACACAAGGCCCAGGATACCGCACAGCGTATCGAACAAATCCGATGCGTGTTCGCACAATTTGCGGGAGTGGACACCGGTGGTCACACGCGTATTGATATCGCGCACCAGCTCATACACAGCCGCAAGCGCGTCCGCCGTGTTGAGATCGTCGTCCATCGCTTCCTCAAACTGTTTGCGGCGCTCTTCGAGCTTCTCGATCACTGCATCGTCGTCCGTGCCTGCTTCTTCCACGGCGTTTTTCAGCGCGAAATCGAGGCTATCACGGCAGCTGTAAAGCCGGGAAAGAGCCGCCTTGCACTGCTCAATGATATCGATGCTGTAATTGATCGGGCTGCGGTACTGCGAGGAAATCATCAGGTAGCGGATCGGCTCATAGCCGTATTCCTTCGCCACATCGCGCACCGTGAAGAAATTGCCCAGGGATTTGGACATCTTTTGGTTATCGACATTGATAAAGCCGTTGTGCATCCAGTAATGTGCGAAAGGCACGCCATTGCAGCATTCGCTCTGCGCGATCTCGTTTTCATGGTGCGGGAAGATCAGGTCCTGCCCGCCGCAATGGATATCGATCGTCTCGCCCAGATAGCGGCGCACCATGGCGGAGCACTCGATATGCCAGCCCGGGCGGCCCTGCCCCCACGGGGATTCCCAGCTCGGCTCGCCCGGCTTCGCGGCCTTCCAGAGCGCAAAATCCATCGGCTCCTTTTTGACTTCGCCAATATTGATGCGCGCGCCCGCCTCGAGCTCCTCCAGCGGCTGGTGAGAGAGCTTGCCGTATTCCGCGAACTTGGCGGGGCTGAAGTACACATCGCCCTGCGCCTCATACGCATAGCCTTTTTCAACCAGCGCGGAGATGATGGCAATGATCTCGTCGATATTTTCCGTCGCCTTTGGATGGATAGTCGCCTCGCGGATATTCATCCCCTTGGCGTCCACCCAGAACTCCTTGATATATTTCTCCGACACCTCGGAGAAGGTGAGGCCTTCCTCATTGGCGCGGCGGATGATCTTATCGTCAATATCCGTAAAATTCTGCACAAAACACACCTTGTAGCCCCGATATTCAAGATAACGGCGCAGCACGTCGAAAACGCACAGCGGCCGGGCATTGCCGATGTGGATATAGTTATAAACAGTTGGGCCACAGGCATAGATTTTGACCTCGCCTGGAGTGATGGGGTTGAGCTCCTCTTTTCGCCTGGTCAGCGTATTATAAACTTTCATTGACAACCGCTCCTTTTTGATTGTACTGTCATTTTATAGGATTCCGTCCTTTTTTACAAGAGAAAAAGGGCGCCAACAGTTTACTTTTCTTCCTGCAGCTCTCGTTCCATCGCCGCGTTTTCGCGTTCAAGCTGCTCAATTCTGAGCTTCATACAGCAAAGCTCCTGCGCCACCGGATCGGGCACGTGCACCTGGTCGAGATTGTCCACACGCACGCCATTCAGCTTTACAACCCGCGCGGGTACGCCCACCGCCGTGGAATTCGGCGGAATTTCTTCGAGCACCACCGCGCCGGCGGCAATATTGCTGTTTTCCCCCACCTTGAACGGCCCGAGCACCTTCGCGCCCGCGCCGATCATCACATTGTTGCCGATCGTCGGATGGCGCTTGCCGGTATCCTTCCCCGTGCCGCCGAGCGTCACGCCCTGATAGAGCGTCACGTCGTCGCCGATCTCCGCCGTCTCACCGATGACCACGCCCGTGCCGTGGTCGATAAAGAAGCGGCGGCCAATCTGTGCGGCGGGATGGATTTCGATTCCGGTCTTATGCGCAGCGCGCTGGGAAATCCATCGCGCGCAGAAAAACAGCTTGTGACGGTAACACCAGTTGGCCCGGCGATGCATACGGATCGCCTTCAGGCCAGGATATAAAAACAGCACCTCCAGAGCGCTGCGCGCTGCGGGGTCACGCTCGCGCACACATGCGATATCCTCCTTCAGCTGACGAAACATAAAAATAATCTCCTCCTTGCGGCAAAATTTGCGCAAACAAAAAACCGCCCGCGCGGCCCAAAACGGGCATTCAGCGCAGGCGGATCAACTCTTTCCGCGGTTCCACTGCGATTTCTCTCTCAACGGGTCCGCAAACCCTTTGGCGGTAACGGCGCCTTCCGCACGGGGATACTCGGCTTCTTTTCCCCCCGCGTGCTGACGGGTGCATTTCACATCGGGCGCGCACAAAGGACGCTTGCAGCGAATGCGTCCTCTCTCTGATGCCGCTTTCCCGGCTACTTCTCCCGGTAAACGCATTTGAAAATCAATGGATTACTACTATTATATATCAGCAGGTGAAAAAATTCCACCTTTTATTTTTGAAGAAAGAGTGGCACAAATCGCCCGTCCGTCTGTCTACTTTGTGAAAGTTACGACCTTCGTGCTTCTCATCAGGTAAATCACGCCTGATATGACAGTCAGCGCGGCGGTAATCCACAAAAGGATATTGGAAACGAGCGAAAGCGGGAACGACACGGGTAGAACGCCCATCTCCTGCAACGCTGCCAGCACCATGATGAGGATCGTAAAGGTCATCTGGCTGACGGTTTTCAGCTTTCCCCAGATATTCGCCGGGATCACTACGCCTTCTGCCGAAGCGATCAATCGAACACTCGTCACAGCGAATTCGCGGGTGAGCACGATCATAACGATCCAGATATTACAAAGGCCAAACTGCATAAAGCCGAGCAGCGCGGCCGTGGTCAGCATCTTATCCGCCACGGGATCGAGAAGCTTGCCAAAAACGGTGATCTGACCGTTTTTGCGCGCGAGCCTGCCGTCGATTGCGTCTGTGATGGCCGCTACGCTGAACACGAGCACCGCCCACCAGAAATGATAGGGCAGCCTTTCTGCCAGCAGAACCGCCAGGAACACCGGCGCCAGGATCATGCGCAGGACAGTCAGTTTATTCGGGGTATTCATGCGGTCAGTCGTCCCTCCAAGCTTAAACGACTTCGCCGATCAGATCATAATCGGAAACGTCGAAAATCTCCACATCGATAAAGTCGCCGTCGTCGAGCGCATAGCCGCAGGTAAAGCGTACCGTGCCGTCGATCTCGGGCGCGTCCATCCAGGTGCGGCCCGTATAGCTGTCGGTATAGGCGTCGTAATCCTCCACGACGGCCCGGTAGGTTTTCCCAATGCGCGCGCGGTTATTGGCTTCTACTATATCATACTGATCCTGCAGAATCAACTCCGCACGGTGCTTTTTTATCTCCTCGTCCACCTGGTCCGGGAGCCCGGCGGCAACCGTTCCCTCCTCCTGCGAATAGGCAAAGCACCCGAGCCGGTCAAATCGAATCTCCTTTACAAACTCTGCAAGAGAGGTAAACGCCGCTTCATCCTCACCGGGGAAGCCGGTCATCACAGTCGTGCGCAAAACAATATCCGGGATTCTTTCGCGGATTTTTGCAATCAGCGCCGTCAAGCTCTCCCGCGAGCCCGTGCGATTCATTCGTTTCAAAATCTGTGCGTCACAGTGCTGCAACGGGATGTCGAGATAATGCAGCACCTTCGGCTGCCGTGCCATCGTGTCCAGAAGCTCGTCTGTAATGCGGTCCGGGTAGCAATAGAGCAGCCGGAGCCATTCGATCCCCTCAATCTCACACAGCCGGTCAAGCAGCGTGGGCAGCATGAGCGAGCCATAGAGATCCTCGCCGTAGCGCGTCGTATCCTGCGCGATGAGGATCAGCTCCTTGACGCCGGAATCCGCCAGCTCGCGCGCCTCCTCCACGATGCTGTCCATCTCGCGGCTGCGGAACGCCCCGCGGATACCGGGGATCGCACAGTAGGTGCAGCAGTTCGAGCAGCCATCCGCGATCTTTAAGTAGGCCCAGTGGGCAGGCGTGGTCAGTATGCGGCGGCCCTCCAGCGGCATATTCTCGCGCGGCGGGAAGGAGGGTTGTGCAGCCCCCTCCAGCGCATCCTCACAGACTTTGACGATATCGTTGTTTGCGCCGATGCCAATGAGCGCGTCAATCTCCGGGATTTCGTCGAGCACCTCCTGCTGATAGCGCTGAGCAAGACAGCCCGTGACGACAAGGCTTTTCAGCGCCCCATCCTTTTTTAGCTCCGCCATCTCAAGAATGCTGTCGATGGCCTCACGCTTCGCATCCTCAATGAATCCGCAGGTATTGACGATGACGAGATCCGCGTCGTACGGATCGTCCGCGAGCAGGAAGCCCGCATCCTCGAGCTTCGCCAGCATGATTTCGGCATCCACCTGATTCTTTGGGCAGCCGAGGGATACCATTCCGATTTTATAGGCCATTTTACGGTCAGTCCTTTCGGAAAATATAGCATCGGCGAACAGGGGCAACAACGGTTTTGAGGGCGATGCCGGGGACCTCTGCCGGCGTTATCCTCCTCGCCTTCCGGCAAGGAAGGCGTCGTCGTCTGCCTTGCCAAAGGCCCCGGCATTGCCCCAAAACTCCAAAGGACCGCTCCGGCGCCGCAGGGGCAGGTTTGCAAGGCCACAGGGCGAAGGCTGGCTGTCGCCAGCCGAGGCCGAGAACGCGGCAAACGTGGCTTTGCGGCTGCCAGGCGGCGCTGTTTCCCCTTGTTTACCGATGCTAAGGTTGATTACGTCCCTTATCATAGCAGAAAACAAAAAAATTGAAAAGGCTTCTCAGAAAAAAGCGGGGAGGGGATGGACGAAACCGTTTCTATTTCCGCTTGCCGTGAAATTGCCTGCGCCTATGCCGCGCGGGCATTTAGATAGACTGCGGCCCCGCTGTCCATGGAAAATCCAATCGACGGCGGGGCCTTTCTCCCTCTCCAGTTTCAAGCGGCCTATTTTAAAGAATGATACAGATCAATCCGCTGCAGCCCTCGTTGATCACCTTCTCGATTGTCTCCTGCAGCTTCATACGCGCATCCGCCGGCATGCGGTAGAGCTTGTTGTGCAGCCCTTCGTTGACCAGCTGGTGCAGCGACGTGCCAAAAATATTCGACTCCCAGATTTTTTCCGGGCTGTCCTCGAACTCCTTGAGCAGATACATCACCAGCTCCTCAGACTGCGATTCCGATCCCACGATCGGCGCAACCTCGGTGGTGATATTCGCCCGCATCATATGGATGGATGGCGCGCTCGCCCGCAGCCGCACGCCGTAGCGCCCGCCCTGCTTCATGATCTCCGGCTCCTCAAGGGACAATTCCTCAAGCGTCGGCATGACGATGCCGTAGCCGGTGGCTTCTACCTCATCGAGCGCATTTTTGACACGGTCGTAGGATTTTTTGACCTGCGCGAGCTCCATCATGCAATTCATCAGGCCCTGCTCGCTGTCAATCTCCAGCCCCGTTGCCTCAGCCAGGATCTTATAAAACAGCTCCTGATCCATCATCACATTGACGCGCGCGCTGCCCTCTGCCAGATTCATATGGGAAATCTGCGCGGCCTCGATATATTCGCATTCTGTCAGCTTCGCAACCAATCCGTTGACATCCCGCACGTGCGATACCTCAGCCGCCGCCTCCTGCACGGCGCCATAGGTTGCCTTGCGCAGCCAGTGCTCCGGGTCGAGCGAGGTCATCCAGCGCGGCATGTCGAGGGAAATTTCCCTGACCGGGAATTCAAAGAGCACCTGCGAGAGAATCTGGCGGATCTCTTCTTCCTCCAGCTCCAGGCAATTGACGGGCAGCACCGGCACGCCGTATTTCTCCGTCATCTGGGAGGCGAGCGCGCGTGCGTTATTCGTCTGTGGGTACATGCAGTTGAGCAGCACGATAAAGGGCTTGTTGAGCTCCTTGAGCTCGTTGACGACGCGCTCCTCCGCCTCTTCATACTCAGCGCGCGGAATGTCGCTGATGCTGCCGTCCGTCGTGATGACGAGGCCGATGGTCGAATGCTCGGAAATGACCTTGCGCGTGCCGATCTCCGCCGCCATATTGAAGGGGATTTCGTGATCATACCACGGCGTTTTCACCATGCGCGGCTGGTCGCCCTCGATATAGCCCAGCGAGCTCGGCACAATATAACCCACGCAGTCGATCATGCGCACCTTGAAATGCGCCTGATCCGGCAAAGCAATCTCCACCGCGTCCTCCGGGATGAATTTCGGCTCGGTCGTCATGATCGTCCGGCCGGCTGCGGACTGCGGCAGTTCATCCGTCGCCCGCTCGCGCTGATAGTCGCCCGTGATATTGGGCAGCACCAGCGTATCCATAAACCGCTTGATAAAGGTCGATTTGCCCGTGCGTACCGGTCCTACCACGCCAATATAGATATCCCCCTGCGTGCGCTCGGCGATATCCTGATAGATATTACGGTCTTCCATTCGCTTATCCTCCTTACTGTCCGCGTTCTTTATATACCCGGAATGAGCAGCATGCACTTCTCCGGAACCTGTTCGCTTTCCAGATGATTTTCACGCATGATGGCTTCCATGGTGGTGTTATAGCGGCGCGCGATGTTCCACACAGATTCGCCCGCATCCGAGAAATAGATCGTCAGGGCAGCGGAGGTGGAGCGCTTGAGCTGTTCCTCATTGGGCCTAATCTCCGTAATCAGCCGCATGCTGGTGGAGCAGAAGACGGAGGAGGTGATATTCAGTTCGATGCGAACCTCCATCTGGTCGCTTGCATTGAGCACATAATCCAGGGCCGTGACCTGCACGGTCGGGTCGCAGCGGATTTTCTGCGCATCGGATTTGAGCGCGCGTTTGTATTCAAAATCCACCGGCCGTTCGAGATAATTCGGCTGTGCGTCATGGTCGAGCACAAGCATGCAGACCGTCACCGTGCCGGAGATGGTCAGCGTCCCATCGGCAAAGGCGGAATTGGCAGTCACATCCAGGCACCAGAGGTCGAGCACCTTTGTCACGCTCGTGCCGGAAAGGCTGATCGCATTTTTGCACAGAGACGTTTCATTGAAAATCTCGATGAGCTGGTCAAGATCCACGCCCTTCTGCTCCACCGTCAGCTCATACTGCGTGGAATACGCATCCGTTACCACGGGCACCTCTACCTCGCGGTAGGCCCGGATGCAGGCGCACACGCGCACATTCATATCGAGCAGCCTGAGCTCCCCGGAGGAATCGGATTTCGGCGTGACCTCCAGCCCCATGACCTCCAGGCGGATATCGCTGCCGCAGTCCTCGTCGATGCCGTCCACCTCGACGATCTGGCTGATGGGCATCGTATGTTCGATCGTTTCGAGCTCGTTTTCATTGGTATCCGCGCAGTACAGCGTCTTGACAACCAGCTCGCCCTTGATCAGGCATTTGTTCTGAATCACTTTGATATCCTGCGCGAGTGCAATGGCATTGCAGCGGATGATCTGACCGACCGGCGCCTTGCTCTGTCCGATTTCCAGCACCTCCGTCAGCGGGAACATCCGCTCCACCAGACCCACGGCGCTGCTGGCCATCTGTTTTTTCTTCTGCAGCTCAACACCACAGCCCTCCACGGCGGAAATCAAATTTTCCTCGCGCCGGACGGTGACGGAGATGTTCACGGAAATCGTCCCATGGATGTCCGCGCGCCGCTGGCTGACCGCGCGGCAATTCACGTATTCCGCCTTCAGCCGCACACTGACGCAGGGGCCATCCGGCAGATTTTTCACCTCAACATATTTGGAAAACGGCAGGTTTTGCTCAAAGCATCGTACCCGCGCATCCTCCCCAACATAGATGAGCCTGATGAGTACCGTTCCGTCCACTGTGATGCGTTCGCCTGAAACCTGCGTCCCCGTCATCCGCGGCGTGACGGTGCATTTTAAGATCCGCAAAATGTCAGGGCAGTAATCCGGCAGGGTGAGGTCGCTGTCGACGGACTGTTCCACACTGCCTTCATATATCAACTCGTTGACACAAACGGCTTGCCTGAGCACCTCGAAATCCATAAGGTCTACCTCTCCTTCTCGGAAACAGCCGTGTGCCGGCCTTTCCTTGGTATTCGTTTCTATCCATCTATATTCACATCATGTCCTGCGTATGAATGGCAGAATGAAAAATCCCGCCATGGCTTGATGAAATGATCATTCGAAGCCGGATCAATTACTTTTTCGCTCAAACAGACAAAAAAAATCAAAAAAATGATTGACAAAATCCGCGTGCCCAGCTATAATAATGACTGTCGCGCGAGAGTGGCGGAATCGGCAGACGCGCACGTTTGAGGGGCGTGTGGTAATCCCGTACGGGTTCAAGTCCCGTCTCTCGCACCATCCCAAAGGGCGGTGGAGTTTTCAAAAAGCTTCATCGCTTTTATACGCAGCTGTGGCGGAATTGGCAGACGCGCTAGATTCAGGTTCTAGTGAAAGCAATTTCATAAGGGTTCAAGTCCCTTCAGCTGCACCAAACCAATATAATCCGGACCTATTTCCAATCGGGGATGGGTGCGGATTATTTGTTTTCTTTGACCGCTACGAAACCACCTATTTCCGAAACGGAGTGAAGCGGACTCATGTATCGTGGTCTGCTGTATCTCATCATTTACGCACGCTGCTAGATGCAGAAATCCTTTCTGTAAGACGGGAAGGTAGCATCGGTAAACAAGGGGAAACAGCGCCGCCCGGCAGCCGCAAAGCCACGTTTGCCGCGTTCTCGGCCTCGGCTGGCGGCAGCCAGCCTTCGCCCTGTGGCCTTGCAAACCCGCCCCTGCGGCGCCGGAGCGGTCCTTTGGAGTTTTGGGGCAATGCCGGGGCCTTTGGCAAGGCAGACGACGACGCCTTCCTTGCCGGAAGGCGAGGAGGATAACGCCGGCAGAGGTCCCCGGCATCGCCCTCAAAACCGTTGTTGCCCCTGTTCGCCGATGCTACTATTACATGAACTCCAATAGCGCAGGCTTGAAAGCAATATAACAAAGAAAGGGAAAAGAAATGAGCGTTTATTCTATTTATTTTAGCCCTACCGGCGGCACCAAAAAGGTGGCAGATGTTTTGGCGTCGTGTTTTGATCATGCCAGTCAGGTGGATATTACTGTTCACTCTGTCGCCCCCGAACTGACAAATGAAGATGTTTGCATCGTGGCAGTGCCGTCTTTTGGCGGCAGAGTACCTGGCGCTGCTGTGGAGCGTATCAGGCAGTTGCGTGGCAATGGTGCAAAGGCCGTTGCCGTTGTGGTCTATGGCAACCGGGACTTTGACGACACTATGCTGGAGCTGAAGAACGAGTTGGAAAATGCGGGATTTGCTGTTGCCGCCGGGGTGGCTGCTGTGGCAGAGCATTCCATCATGCACCAGTTCGGTGCAGGCCGTCCCGATCCGAGCGACGAAACGGAACTGCGTAGTTTCGGGGAAAAAATCAAAGAAAAAATAGCAGCGGGTCAAATTGGTGTTCAGGTTCCCGGCAAGGAGCCTTACCGCGAGTATGGTGGTGTGCCCATGAAGCCCTCTGCGGGCAGCAAATGTACGGCCTGCGGTCTGTGCGCCAAGGAGTGCCCTGTGGGTGCCATAGATGTGAAGAACCCCAAGGGCGTCAACAAGAAAAAATGTATCAGTTGTATGCGCTGCATTAGTGTCTGTCCTAAAAAAGCTCGCAAGGTCAGCCCTCTGTTGCTCACCATTGCCGGTTTGAAAATGAAGAAGAACTGCTCCGAGCGCAAGAAGAACAGTCTATATCTGTAACGTAACATCCCGCAGGGGTCCAATCAATCCATTCATCAGGGAAATCTGAAAAGCTAAAATTAACAAACTATTAACTATTATTCCAAAAGGTACCAGACATCATTGAAAAAGATGGCTGCCAAAAGTCAGCTTTCATCCAATCCTTATACATGGAGATTTAAAGTGCATGAAGGTCCTACAGTGGAAAGTTTCGATGCAATTTTTGATCAATGCGGTATTTGGCATATGATGAATCAGCTTGGGATTCCAGAAGCAACTCCTGCCTTATGCAGATATGATTATGGAATGGCAAAACTGACGAATACGGTTTTTACAACGGAGCAGACACTTGCGGGTGGCGGTTCAGTATGTGATTGCCACTACCAGAAGAAAAAATAAAATCAAAGAATCATCTCTTCCCCGTTTATTTTGATGATATGGTGAAACACTGAGGGATGAGGTGAACATTATGGAACCATTGAAAATCATTTTGACATCCCTCTCATCTGCCGTTGTCCTGTTTATTCTGGCAAAGCTCATGGGACACAAGCAGATCGTCCAACTCGATCTGTTCGATTATATCACCGGGATCACCATCGGCTCCATTGCCGCAGAGTTTGCCACCGAGCTGGAAAATCCGATTCAGCCGCTCATTGCCATGATTGTGTATGGGCTGATCGCCGTCTGCCTGAGTATCCTAACCAGCAAATTCTCCCGGATACGCAAATACATCAATGGTACGCCTACCATCTTGATGAACGACGGGAAGCTCTACAGGAAAAATATGAAAAAAGCCAAATTGGATCTGAGCGAATTCCTTGTTCTGTGCCGCCAGTCCGGCTATTTCGATCTGAGCGCCATTCAGACAGCGATATTTGAATACAACGGCCAGCTGACCATCCTTCCGACCAGCGGGCAACGGCCTGCCACACCGGATGACCTCAGCCTGACGCCGCCGCCCGCATGCATCTTTACCGAGGTGATTATGGATGGTAGAATAATGGGCGAAAACCTCCATCGAAAGGGGCTTAACGAGCAGTGGCTCCAGAAACAGCTGGAGCTTCAGGGATACCGTTCTGCGAAAGAGGTCTATCTGGGCCTGTGCGACCAGAACAACCAGCTCAGCCTGTATGTATAACAAGAGGCTGCATCCAATCCCAAAAGTGAATGAAACAGCAAATGGGCCGGCAGAGCGTCTCCTGCTGGCCCATTTTGCTGCACCACTCCTCACAAAGCAGCATATTCTGTTATGGAGAACCGAGAAAGGAGAATAACATGGAACATTTCTACAGACAGGAACAAACAGCACGAAACACGGCTAATGCAAACCAAACCGACCACGGCCCGAAGCCGTATGCCGTTAATATCGCACGGGCGGCACAGCGGAACCAGAACTTCCGCACGGCTTTATGGACGGGATGCCATTTACAGATGACGTTGATGTGTATCCCGGTTTGCGGTGAAATCGGTGTGGAGATACATCCGGATACCGATCAGTTCATACGAGTAGAGGCTGGGCAAGCCGTCGTCATGATGGGGCCCTGCAAAGAGCGTATGGACACCCGCAAGAACCTCTGTCGCGAAGATGGAGTATTTGTGCCGGCAGGCACATGGCACAACATAGTCAACAGTGGAAATTGCCCGCTGAAGCTCTCCTCCATCTACGCGCCTCCCCATCATCCAAGAGGAACCATCCATCGCACAAAGGCAGACGCTGACACAGCCGGATATTGATTCGTTCCATAGCGGATGGGGCATACAGGAAATAAAAATTTGTTCGGCGCTTCTAATTTGCTTTACAAACTTTGCGCGGCCTTCATTTTCAATTTCTGGATCCGGATTTTACCCGCTTTGCCGTGGGAATATTTCTAAAAATACAGCCTTTCAATACGTCTCTGAACCCGCCCTGAAAGGCTCCGAAATGCCAAAACGATAACGAAAGCTCCGTATTTTTCCGCCCCCTTTCGCCGATACTAATGCAAAAGGGGGCGAAACGCTATGGAAGCAGAAAATCCGGTCAACGAATATATCTTACCGTTTTCCCCGGAAAAGAATACACTCGCGTTCATCGCTTCTATCGCAATGAAATTCAGGAGGAATGCTCAATGACCGTTACGTTCAAAGGAAACCCGATCACCCTCTGCGGAAAACAGCTCCAACCCGGCGATTCAATGCCCGATTTCACGTTGACGGACAACAAGCTGCAGCTGGTGCGCGGAAAGGATTTGTCTGGCGTGCGCGTGTTTCTCACCATTCCCTCTCTCGATACCGGCGTGTGTGATCAGGAGGTGCGGCGCTTCAATGAGGCTGCCGCCGCATTTCCAGCTGTAAACATCTATGCGGTCAGCCTGGATCTTCCCTTTGCACAATCGCGCTGGTGCGGCGCGGCGGGCGTGGAGCAGGTGCAGACCCTGTCCGATTACCGGGATCACAGCTTTGGAAAGGCCACCGGCACCCGGATGGAGGAACTGGGGCTTCTGACCCGCGCCGTAATCCTGGTGGATAACGATGGGACGGTCGCCTATGTGGAATATGTTCCGGAGGTCACCAGCCATCCGGACTATGATACCGCGCTCGAAGCGCTGCGTAAGATTTCTCGGTAGACATAAAAGCAAAGGCAAGGAAGGCGAGGAGGATAACGCCGGCAGAGGCCCTCGGCATCACCCTCAAAACCGTTGTTGCCCCTGTTCACCGATGCTAATGTTTCATAATATTCAAAAATGGAGCTGTGCGCTTTCGCGTCAGCTCCATTTAGCTTATTGATAAAGTCTAAGAGAAGAAAAAAGCGCACAAAAAAGCATGGCTTTTGATCGTTTTCGTAACCGGCGTCGCTGGGCGCTGCCGGGAGGCCGAGGCAGCGCCCGCAGCAACTTTCTGCGTGGCTCGTGAGGGGCCCGGAAACGTCAAGGCGTAGTAGAATATGCGCAAAAGCAGGGTGAATGGCCTACAATCGTTTTAATACCGCAAAACTGGAGTATATTTCCTGAATACGAGCAATTGAGCCGCAAAAAAGATCTTTTTTGCGGCTTTTTCAATGATTATGCGCATTTTTGGTTGGATAGAAGGCGGAATTGTGTTATAATTCAGCCGTACTAAAACAAAAGATATGCGAATCAGATATGCTGATATGGAGGAATGGGGATGGAACCGGACTTAGAAGCGCAGCAGAAGGCGTTTGACGCGCTGAAACAGCTGGATATTCCCTATGAGGTGGTCAGCCATCCGGCGGCGGGGACGATTGACGAAATCGCCACGATGGGGATTCTCGAGCACGGGGAAATTCCAAAGAACCTGTTTCTGAGGGACAATTGCGGCAAGCGCCATCTTCTCGTCATCATCCGCAGCGATAAAAAGGCGGACCTGAAGGCCATTGCCCGTCAGCTTCCAAGCTCGCGCCTGAGCTTTGCTTCCGAAGACCGTCTGGAGAGATATCTGGGACTCAAAAAAGGTTCCGTTACGCCTATCGGTGTGATCAATGATCGACAGTGTGCAGTGGAGGTCGTTTTTGATCGGGACCTGCAGGGGCTGGAAAGGGTCGGCTTTCATCCAAATGACAACCATGCCACGGTTTTTCTACGGTTTGCAGATATCTGCCGGCTGATCGAAGCGCATGGAAACCGCGTCAGCTTTGTAGAAGTGTGAATCCCTGGAGGATTTCAAATGGAAGCGTTTTTTAGGCAGGGTAGACCATCCTTTTTGGGGCGACAGCATCATGGACTGCGGCAGGTACGGTCTGAAGACGCTGGGAATTCTGTAAGGCGGGAGGAAGCAATTTGCAAATCGATACGGTGCTCTGGGACTGGAACGGCACGCTGCTCGACGATGTGGACGCAGCTGTTTCAGGAATGAATGATCTTTTGTCCCGCTATGGAAAGCCCCTGACCTCGCGGCAAGAATACCGCGAAATGATTGACATTCCGGTCATCAATTACTATCGTAAGCTCTTCGATTTTGAACAGACGCCCTTTGCGGAGCTGGCCTCTGGCTTTATGGAGGGGTATGACCGCTATATCCGGTCGGCCGATTTGATGCGGGGCGCGCGGGAGACGCTGAAGTTCCTGCATGAAAGCGGGGTGCGGCAAATCATTGTATCCTCCTTTCATGAGGCTACGTTGCATGGATATCTCAGGCGCTTTGGCATCGAGTATTATTTTGATGCGGTCAGCGGCGCGGGGGATTACATCTCAGAAGGGAAAATCGAGCGGGCACGTGCGCTGTTTGAAAAGCTGGGCATTTGCCCGGAGCGGACGTTATCCGTGGGTGATATGGTGCATGACTATGAGCTTTCGCAGGAGCTTGGGACGCAGTGCATCCTGATTCCAAATGGACAGCAGTCGGAAGAAAAACTGCGTATGACCGGAGCGCAGATTGAAAAAGACCTGAATGGGATTTTCTTATTGGTCAGAGGAAGAGGAAAATCCATTCTCACAAACAGTAAGGAGTTTGCAGAATGAAAAGAAAACAAATTTGGAAAGCCGCTCTGCTTGCCGGTACGGCGGGCTGTGCGGCGCTGGCGGCCGCAGGAGAAGGGCTTTTTTCCTTTGCCCTCAAGCGCAGAGAAAAGCCGATGATGGCGCCCGGCAGCTTTACAATGAAATTTATTCCGGTCTCGGCCGAGGATTTCCAGCACCCCCGTTTTGAAAAAGATTGGTGGGAGAGGCATGAAGGCCGGCCGCTTTCCGTGCTTGCGCATGACGGCGTGCGGCTGAGCGGCACCTGGTTCCGCCAGGTGCAAAACCCGTCGAAGAAGGTTGCTCTTTTACTGCACGGTTATGGCGGCAAAGGGCGGCATATGCAGAATTTCGCCCAGATATACTGGGAGCGCGGCTACGACCTGCTGATTCCTGATGCGCGCGCGCATGGAAAAAGCGAAGGGAAATTCGTCGGCATGGGCTGGACGGACCGGTTGGACGAGCTGGTCTGGCTGCAGGAGATCATCGAGCGGATCGGAGAGGATGCGCAGATCGTCCTGCACGGTGTGTCCATGGGTGGCGCAACCGTCTGCATGACCTGCGGCGAGACGCTTCCCGCGCAGGTAAAATGCGCGGTTTCCGATTGCGCATATACGAGTGTGGAGGATGAGTTTGCGCATCTGCTGGATCTGATGTTTCATCTGCCACGCGAGCCGGTTCTGTCGGTGGCGCGTTTGACGGCGCGTCTGCACGGTTACTATGATTTCAGGGAGGCAAGTGCGCTCCGGCAGGTGGCGCGGAGCAAAACGCCGATCTTATTTATCCATGGGGAAGCGGATACCTTTGTGCCCTTTTCCATGATGCAGCGGCTGTACGATGCAGCTCCCGTTTCCCTGCGGGAGAAGCATGCGTTTTCCGGCGCAAATCATGGACAGTCGTTGACGTACAGCCCGGAGGAATATATTGCAGTGCTTGACGAGTGGCTGAGCCGTTATATCGGGTCATAAAGGAAAGAAGCGCTTATCCCCGTACGGAAAGGAAGGCTATCATAGATGAAAAAAATACCCGTATTTGCAGATTGCTATGAGCCTTCCTATCTGCTCGAGGTCCGCCTGGGCAAGGCTATGCACATGATGGCTCTGATGCCGATTCTGGAGGAAATTTCCTCTGACGGAACGTACACCTATTGCCTGTTTGAGTCCGCCGCGACGAAATACAGCACGATGCCCTTCAACAGATGCCTGTATCCGCTGGACTGCGTGGTGCCCCTGCGCACAGCGGAGCTGGTTGGCCGGTCATAATCCGATAGCGATTGCCACAGGGCTGTACAGCGTTTTTTTGCTGTACAGCCCTATATTGTATGAAATTCCTATGAATCTGCTCTGGTGGAAAGTTATTGTGAAATTATACAAACTTATTATTTCGTAGAAACCGCCAAGAAAGCCTTTTGTTTGTTGTAAAATCTCAATAGAAAAAAGGAAATATTTGGCTGGATGAGGGATTTTTTTTGAAATTCCATAACTTTTCTTGCAGAAAAACTTGCAAAGGACTAGTGGATTGTGTAAAATGTATAACGATGCCATGGGCATAATGTATAAAAATTTTACGAAGCTAAATCAATGAAGCATAGGGGGCTATTTTATGTCAAACAGATTGTTCCAAGGCGTGATTCACCAGATGAAGGACGCCATTGACCGCATGGTCGGCGTGGTTGATGAAACCGGCACCATCATTTCCTGCAGCGAGCTCGGCCGGATCGGCGAGGTACACGAATCGTCCCTCTCTGAGGTCTTTACCGGCGGTGAGGTGATAACGATCGATTCCTTCACTTATCGCGCGTTTGGCACCCATATGCATCCGGAATACGCCGTCTTTGTGGAAGGCACGGATGACATTGCCCGCCGTTATGTGGATATAATTGCCGTTGCATTGAGCAGCATAAAGCAGTATTATGATGAAAAGTACGATCGCAGCAACTTCATCAAAAATGTTATTCTCGACAATATTCTTCCCGGGGATATCTATCTCAAGGCGAGGGAGCTGCGCTTTAATAACGATGCAACCCGCGTCGTTCTGCTGATCCGGATCCTGGAGCACAACGACGTATCCATCTATGACGTCATTCAAAACCTTTTCCCGGACAAGACCAAGGATTTCGTGATCAATATCAACGAAACGGACATTGCGCTTGTCAAAGAGGTGCGCGCCAATATCGAGCCGAAGGATCTTGAAAAGCTTGCGCGTTCCATCGCCGATTCTCTGGGCACGGAGTTTTACACGCACGCCCTCGTCGGCATCGGCACGACCGTGAGCGGCATTAAGGAGCTCGCACGTTCCTTCAAGGAGGCGCAGGTTGCCCTTGAGGTCGGGAAGGTATTCGACACGGAGAAGACCATTGTCAGCTATGACAATCTCGGCATCGCCCGCCTGATCTATCAGCTGCCGACGACGCTGTGCGACATGTTCCTGCGCGAGGTCTTCAAGCGCGGTTCGATTGAGAATCTTGATCAGGAGACACTGTTCACCATCCAGCGCTTCTTCGAAAACAACCTGAATGTTTCCGAAACGTCCCGCAAGCTGTTTGTACACCGCAATACGCTGGTGTACCGCCTGGAAAAGATCAAGAAGCTCACAGGCCTCGACCTGCGCGAATTTGATGATGCGATCGTCTTTAAAGTGGCCTTGATGGTCAAAAAATATCTGGATTCCAACCCGGTAAAGTATTGATCCGGTACCGGCTGTCATCCCCCGGCGGACGGCTCTGCCGGGGGGTGATTCCTTAGGATGTGCCTTTGGATTTTCCGGACGTGCCCCTGCTGTATCAGGCAAGGCGGCCGCCGGTTCCTGTGGAGGGGAAACGATCTTGGGCGTCCTATGCGAAGAAAGGATTGTGTGCAGTGATTGAGTTTCACAACGTTTCTAAAACGTACGAAAACGGCACCATGGCACTCAAAGACATAAGCCTACATATTCAAAAGGGCGAGTTTGTATTTATCGTCGGCGCGTCTGGCGCCGGCAAGAGCACCTTCCTCAAACTCATTATGCATGAGGAGATGCCGACAAGCGGTACCATCCGCGTCGGGTCATTCGACCTGACCACCATGAAAAAGAAGGAAATTCCGTTGCTACGCCGTACGATGGGCGTGGTTTTTCAGGATTTTCGCCTGATTCCTAAGATGACGGTGTATGACAACGTTGCTTTTGCAATGCGCGTCATCGGCGCGCGTCCGGCAGAGATCCGGCAGCGTGTGCCGTTTGTCCTGCGCCTGGTGGGATTGATGACGAAGACCTCCTGCTATCCGGAGGAGCTCTCCGGCGGCGAGCAGCAGCGCGTCGCCCTTGCGCGGGCGCTGACGAACAATGCCAATCTCATCATCGCGGATGAGCCTACGGGCAATATCGACCCCACGATGTCCTATGAGGTGGTAAAGCTGCTGACCTGCCTCAACGAGATGGGCACGACGGTCGTCATGGTCACGCATGAGCATGAGCTGGTGCGTGCATTCGACCGCCGCGTCATTACGCTGGGCAATGGCTGCATCGTCGGCGATACGGCGGCGCAGCCGCCTGAGGAGCCGGCCGTGCCGGATACCATCGAGCCGCTTTCCGACGCTGCTCAGGTGGGAGGTGCGCTATGAAAAACGGTGGAAGTTTTACATATCTGACCAAGGAAGGCTTCCGCAGCCTCTGGTCGAACCGGCTGATGAGCGTTGCGTCTATTGCCGTATTAATGTCGTGTATGATTATCATCGGCTGTGCGTCGATGATCTTTATCAATATCAATGGGATTCTGGGCCACATTGAGGATCAGAATGTCGTGATGGTCTATCTTGAGGATACCGCCGACGATGCGCAGGCGGAGAAACTGGGTGAGGAGATCCGAGCCATTCCGAATATTAAGGACTGTGTATTTATCTCCAAGGAGTCCGCATGGGATCAGCAGATGGAGAGCCTCGGAGACGATGCCGCTCTGCTGGAAGGCCTGGGCGAGAATCCGCTGCCCGATGCGTACCGTGTGACAGTGGACGACCTTTCCCTGTTCAAGGGAACGGTGGAGAGCTTGAAAAAGCTGCCCGGCGTCATCTCCGTCCAGGAGAACAGCGAGCTTGCCGGGAAGGTGATGGAAATGCGCCGCTCCGTGACGGCGATCGCCCTGGTTATCATTGGCATGCTGTTGATCGTTTCCCTGTTTATCGTGTCTAACACGGTGCGTCTGACCATTTTCAGCCGCCGGTTGGAAATCAGTATCATGAAGGACGTCGGCGCGACCAATGGATTCATCCGCTGGCCGTTTATGGTGGAAGGCATGGCAATCGGCGTGCTCTCCGCATTCCTTTCCCTCGGCGCTGTATGGGGGCTCTATGCGCTTGCCGTCAAAGCCTTCGGCGGCTTTTTGGATATCTTTGGCATGGGCGCTGTGCCGTTTGGATCCTATGTGGGATGGATGCTGCTCGGCTTCGTCCTGCTCGGCCTCCTGACGGGTGTTGTGGGCTGTACCATTTCGATGAAACGTTATCTGAAGGATGGAGGTGGAAGCCTTGGATAAGGCCAAAAGAGCGTTTCGCTCGTTTCTCTGCATTTGTCTTGCCTTGGGCATGTTTTTGCTCGGCCCGGGGCGTATGCCCTATGCAAAGGCGACGAATATTGAGGATCTGCAGGACGAATATAACCAGCTTGAGCAGCAGATTGCAGCAAATAAAAAGAAACTCAACGCCATTGCTTCCGATATGGAAAACCAGCAGGCATATATCGACACGCTCAACGCGCAGGTCGAAGCGACTCAGAAGCAGGCGGACGTTCTGCAGGAACGCATTGGCCTGCTCAACAGCGATATCAGCAGCCTGAACCGGCAGATCGAGAGCCTGAATACGAAAATCACCCAGACGCAGGCAAAGGCCGATGATCAGCAGAAGCAGATCGAGGAGACCTTTGAGCTGCTGAAAAAACGTATGCGCGCTATGTATATGTCCGGCGGGGGCACACAGCTGGAATTCCTGCTGGAAGCGGGAGATTTCGAAACCTTTCTGACGCGTACCGAGCTGCTACGCGGCGTGGCGAAGCATGATACAGAGCTTGCCAACCAGCTATCTGAAGAGCTTGAGGAATTTAATAAGCTGATCAAGAGCATGGAGGCGGACAAGGCCTCCTTACAGACACAGCAGGAAACGCTGGTTGCCCGCAAGAAGGACGTACAGGCCTCTGCGCAGCAGCTGAGCGCCAAGGAAGACGAGATCAACGAGAATGTACAGAAGACCAATTCCTATATCCAGCAGCTCGATAAAAATAGCTCCGCTTACCGGAGCCAGATGAAAAAGCTGCAGGCCGACAGGGACGAAATCGACGCGAAAATCGCCGCATACATACGCGAGCATGCGTCTTCCTCCGGGAATTCAGGCAGCAGCAGTAATTCAGGCGGCTCCCCGTCCGGCGCTTCGAGCAGCCAGGGGACGACCAGCAAATACCTTCTATGGCCTCTGCCTGGTTTTCACCAAATTACTTCGTATTTTGGGCCGCGCGACCTGGCTGGATATACCTATCACTATGGAATCGATATCAGTGGCAGCGGCGTATACGGGCATGATATCGTTGCGGCGGAGAGCGGAACCGTACTGCTCGCGCAGACGGACAAATCCTGGGGCAAATTCATCCTCATCGACCATGGCAACGGCATGCTCACACGCTACGCGCACTGCAGCAAGCTTCTGGTTTCCCAGGGCGATAAGGTCACGCGCGGGCAGGTGATTGCCAAGGTGGGTGATACCGGCAATGTAACGGGGCCGCACCTCCATTTTGAGGTCTATGAGGGGGATCAGCGCTATAATCCGCTGAATTATCTCGACCCGAAGGATTATAAGTGACAAAAGAAAGGGTTAGCCTATGAATAAGAAAGTACCGCTCGGTGTGACGATTGCGCTGATCCTCGTTGCGATCACCGCGTCCATTGCCATCACAATGTCCGTCGCAATGCACACCTATGACGGGCTGATCGAGGATCTTCCCAAGCGCGAGGAAATGTATGCCGGGCTTTCGGAGCTCGACGATATTGTCCGAAAGAATTACTTTGGAAAGATCGACGACCAGTTGCTCAATGCAAAGCTTTCAGGCGGCTATATGCAGGGCCTGGGCGACGAATACAGCTATTATATGACTGCAGACGAGTATGTCACGTTTTATAACCGGATCCATGGCAAAATGTCCGGAATCGGCATCAGCGTCGCGCTCAATTCGGAAACTGGCTCCATCTCCGTAGCAGAGGTTAACGAAAGCTCGCCTGCCCAAAATGCGGGCCTGCAGAAGGGCGACCAGATCATTGCGATCGGCGATACGGCAGTGACGAAGGAAAATTACGAAACCATGGTCAAAAATCTGGAGGGCGATAAGCTGACCAGCATTGACATCACCTATCAGCGCGGCAGCGAGAAAAAAACGGTAAACGTCATGCGCGGATACAGCGTGAAATCGGTCTATTATGAGATGATCGGTACGACGGGCTATATCCGGATTACCAGCTTTTATGAAAACACGGCGACCCAGTGCCAGGAAGCACTGGACGCTTTTGCCAAGGAGAATGTCAAGAGTATCATTCTCGATGTCCGCAATACCTCGGAAGGCATGGTGGAGTATGCCGCAAAGGTGATCGATCTGTTTGTGCCGCTCGCCACAGAGGGGAACAAGGCCATCGCGGTTGCCGTCAATAGGGACGGCGAGACAGTGGAAACCTTCACCTCCGACGCAAAGGACTATGCAGGCCAAATGTGTGTGCTGATCAATCAGAATACACAGGGCGCGGCAGAGCTCTTTGCCTGCGATCTGCGCGATTTTGATAAGGCGCAGCTCATCGGAGAAAAGACCAAGGGCAACGGGAAGCGGCAGCAGGTCTTCACGCTTTCCGACGGCGGTGCGATTGTGCTGACCACCGCATCCATCCTTCCTTATAAGAGCGAAAGCTTTGACGGCGTGGGCGTTGCGCCGGATGTGGCGGTAACGCTGACGCAGGAGCAGCTCGATCAGCTTGAAATCCTGCCGCACGATCAGGATGCGCAGCTGCAAAAGGCACTCGAGATGCTCAGCGGCGTGTAAAAGATTACGGGAATCTCTGACCGGGGGCGTATCTGTATCGCAGATATGCCCCTGGTTTCGTTGTGGGAAGTTCAGGTTACAGGCAAAAAATTGTAAAAGAAGTGGAAAGGTTTGATGATTTGAATCCCTTTTCAGTTTATTTATACGTTTTTTGCCCACAGCTTGCTTTATGCAGATAAAATACTTGTAAAATCAGGATAAAAATATTATAATGAGGCGTAAATCTATCCGGGCGAAATGAGCTTACCATCGCGCGTTTATCGCTAAGTCCGGGCCGGTATTGATCCGGCGCCCCGCAGAAAAGAGCGCCCTTTTCTTTCCGGGCTAGATTATGATCCGGAAGGGCGTACGACGGAAGGCGCATTGTTTGAAACACTTGTTGTTTCAAAAATTGAGAGTTAGCTTTCCATTGGAAGGGTGTGCATTTCAACCTAAAAGACAGGCTGGAATTCGGCTTTGCCAAACCGCGCAACACTTCCGCCTCGCATGAAAAGGATGGTCATAGCTATGCGTATTTCGGTTGCGATGGCTGTTTATCACGGAGAAGCTTATATTGAAGCGCAGCTGGATTCTATTTTATCGCAGCTGATGCCGGATGATGAAGTCATTGTGTCCGATGACTGCCCCGGCGGAAAGACAGAGGACATTGTACGGCGGAAAGCTGGGCAGGACCGGCGCGTGCGTTATGTACAGGGACCGGGGCGTGGCGTTACCGCCAATTTTGCGCACGCCATTTCCCTGTGCAGTGGTGATGCTATTTTCCTCAGCGATCAGGATGATATATGGATGCCGGACAAGGCCGAAAGAGTGAAGGCTGCGTTGGAGCAGGGCGCTTTGCTCGTGCTGCATGACGCCTGTGTGACAGACGCGGATATGCATCCGGTAGAGCCGTCTTTTTTTGCTATCCACGGCTCGAAACCGGGCTTTTGGAACAATTTGATCCGTAATTCCTTTATGGGCTGTTGCATGGCATTTCGCAGGGAACTGTGTGCGGCCGTCCTGCCGTTTCCGGCAGATATCCCAATGCATGATCAGTGGATCGGGCTGATTGCGACCAGACGGGGCCGTGTAACGTTTTTGGAAGAGCCGCTGCTTTTTTATCGCCGTCATGGCGGGAATGTGACGGGCGGCGAGACCTCGTTTTCCACAAAAATGCGCTGGCGCCTGCTGCTGGCATATCGGCTGCTGGGGCGTTTTGCTTTGCTTTCCCATCAGAGCAGAGGAAAGCTGGAAAACTGAAAAGGCGATTGGATAGGCATTTTGTGCTGTGGGTCCGGGAGCCTGTCCGGTCTGTGTGAAAGGAACGATCACAATTTATGGAAGAATATACAGTGTCAGGCTGTATTGTAACGCATAATAACCGAAAATGCGTCGTGAAAGCCGTTGAAACCTTTTTTCAGTGCACAAAGGGGGTGCCGTGCCATCTCTATATCGTGGATAATGGTTCTGTAGACGATACGATTGATTTGCTGCACCGGCATTTTCCGGCAAAGGAATTTCCTGAACTGGAAATTTTACAGGAGAAGCAGAATCACGGCTTTGGCGGCGGGCATAACCTGGTTCTTCCCAAGCTCAATTCAAAATATCACGCGATTATCAATCCTGATATTTTTCTCAAGGATGATGTGCTGACCGAAATGGCACACTATATGGATGAACATGAAGATATCGGCCTGCTGTCTCCGCGCATTTGCTTCCCGGACGGACGGGAGCAGATTCTGGGAAGGCGCAATCCCTCCTTGCGTTACCTCATTGCCAGCCGGTTTAAGCGGGATGATCCGGACGATTCGACGCTGCGCGAATACGCAATGCTCGACGAGGGGACGGATCACCCGTTTGAAATTGAAAATGCCTCTGGCTGCTTTATGCTGCTGCGTACCTCTGTGTTTCAAAAAATAGGTGGATTTGACCAGCGCTATTTCATGTATTTTGAGGATGCGGACCTAACGCGTACGATCCGGAAATATGCGAAGGCCGTCTGCTATCCGCTGGTCACCGTCTACCATGCGTGGGAGCGGGGAAGCGCGCATAATACAAAGCTTTTTTTGATCCATGTCCATTCGATGATCTCTTATTTTACCAAATGGTTCGGCCGCAAAGAGGCCTAAATGTTAAAGAAACGAGGCGTTATGAATGACGGCAGTTACATCGGCATCCCCTGCGGCGGGCAAACCAGCCAAGCCCCCGCGCAAGAAATATTTTAAGAACTTCTTGAAATACCGCTACCTGCTTAGAGAACTGGTCAACAAAAATATCAAGCTGCAGTACCGCAATTCCGTTCTAGGCCTGTTCTGGACGTTTTTACAGCCGCTGCTTACAATGATCGTGCTGAGCCTGATATTCGGCCAGATATTCGGCCATGATGAATCGATCATTCTCAATTATCCAACCTACTTGCTGTGCGGCCGCCTACTCTATGAATTTTACACCCAGGCCACCAAGAAATCGATGCGTTCCATTCTGGGAAATGCATCGATCATTAAAAAGGTCTATGTACCAAAGTATATCTATCCGCTGTCGAATATCATTTCGACCTTTGTCACCTTCCTAATTTCCCTGACGGTTCTGGCTGTGGTAATGGGATACTTCATGCTTTTCACCGATACGAAAATGCACCTGACGCCCTATGTGTTTCTCGCCATTGTGCCGGTGCTGATTTTGTTGATCCTGTGTATGGGCGTCGGCATGATCTTGGCGACGATGCACGTCTTTTTCCGTGATGTTGAATATCTCTATGATGTCTTCTGCATGCTCCTGTTTTATCTGACCCCCATTTTTTATCAGGTGGAGCAACTCCATCTTCATAAATTGATGCAGCTCGCCCTGATGGCAAACCCGCTCTATTCCCTTGTCTCCATGTTTCGCTCCTGCGTCCTGTTCGGCAGGATGTGGAACTGGCACTGGTTCTATTACTCCCTCGGCTTCAGCCTTGTCACACTCCTGATCGGATTTTATGTGTTTTATAAGAATCAGGATAAATTCATTTTACACATTTAGGAGGCGGAAAACGTGGGGAATCCGGTGATTGATGTTGACAACGTCAGCATGATGTTTAACCTGAATAAGGAAAAGATAGACAACCTCAAGGAATATGTCATTAAATTTCTGACCCGTAAGCTGCATTTTACGGAATTTTGGGCATTGCGCGATATTTCATTTTCCCTTGAAAAGGGGGAACGGCTCGGCGTGCTGGGCTTTAATGGCGCGGGGAAAAGCACGCTGCTCAAGGTCCTCTCCGGCGTGATGAAGCCCACGAAGGGTACGGTGACCGTTCACGGCACGATTGCGCCGCTGCTGGAGCTCGGTGCGGGCTTTGATATGAACTATACCGGCAAGGAAAATATCTTTTTATACGGTGCGACTATGGGCTTTTCCCGGAAGTTTATGGAGACAAAATATGATGAGATTCTGGAATTCTCCGAATTGCAGGAATTTATTGACGTTCCCATGAAAAACTATTCTTCCGGGATGCGCGCGCGCCTCGGCTTCGCGGTGGCAACGGTCGTGGATCCGGAGATTCTGATCCTCGACGAGGTGCTTTCCGTTGGGGACGCTCGGTTTCGTCAGAAAAGTGAAGCGAAAATTCAGAAGATGTTTGATAAGGGCACCACGGTTGTATTTGTTTCTCACAATACTGATCAGGTGCGCCGCATCTGTAACCGGGCGATCCTTCTGCAAAAGGGGCAGGTCATTGCACAGGGAACCACCGAAGAGGTCTGCGCGATTTATGATGAGATGATCGAGAAGAAGTAACATAGAAGGCCGCCTGGTTTCTTGATTCAGGCGGCCTTATTGAAAACCGTTTTTCCGTACAGAAAGGATTGTGAGTTTCATGGTTTTTGCAGTTGTTCTGGCAGGCGGTGTCGGCAGCCGGATGGGCAATACGCAGACGCCTAAGCAGTATCTATCGCTGGGGAGTAAGCCGATTATCGTCCATACGGTAGAGAAGTTTTACGTCAATTCCGTTTTTGAAAAGGTGATCGTCCTGTGCCCGAAGGCATGGGTGGCGCATACGCGAAATATGATTGTGAAAAGCCTGGGGCAGACGGATCGGGTGGAGGTCATCGAGGGGGGATCTTCCCGAAACGACACCGTTTACCGTGCCCTGTGTCATATCGAAGAGCACTATGGGCTGGATGAGGACACGGTGATCGTCACGCATGACGCCGTGCGCCCCTTTGTGACCCACCGCATTATTGCGGAAAATATCTCCGCCGCAAAAAAGTACGGCGCCTGCGATACGGTGATTCCGGCTACGGATACGATCGTGGAAAGCACGGATGGCACGGAGATTTCCAACATTCCGCCTCGTGCGCAGATGTACCAGGGGCAGACGCCACAGTCCTTCCGCGCCAAAAAGCTTAAGGAAATCTATGAAAGCCTCACGCAAGAGGAGAAGGACAGCCTGACGGACGCCTGCAAGATCTTTGTGATGAAGGGCGAGCAGGTTTACCTGGTGGAGGGTGAGGTCTTCAATATCAAAATCACCTATCCCTATGATCTGAAGGTTGCCAAAACGCTGCTGGAGGGAGATGCGGCCGATGATTAATGCGGTTTATCAGCTGATCGCCCCGCGCATGATCGACGTGACTTACCAGGAGCTGCTCCTTTCTGAAGATAACATTTTGGTCCGGCCGCTCTATCTCTCTATCTGCCATGCCGACCAGCGCTATTATCAGGGGATGCGCTCGGAGGCTGCGCTGAAGGCGAAGCTGCCGATGGCGCTTATCCATGAGTGCGTGGCGGAAGTCATCTATGACCCGACCGGCACGTTTCAGATCGGGGATCGTGTGATCCCGATCCCCAATTCGCCGACGCAGACAGATGATATTGTTGCGGAGAATTACCTGCGTTCGAGCTTTTTTCGCTCCAGCGGGTATGATGGCTTTTTGCAGGACTATGTGATGCTACGGCCTGACCGCCTGGTGCCGGCGCCGAAAACCGTTCCACTGCAGGTGGCCTCTTTTACGGAGCTGATCAGCGTCAGCCGCCATACCATCTCCCGTTTCGATTCGATCGCCCATGCGCGGCGCAACCGGATCGGCGTCTGGGGCGACGGAAATCTCGGCTTTTTCACGGCACTGTTGCTGCACTATCTCTATCCGGAAACAGAACTCTATATCTTTGGCACAGTGGAGGAAAAGCTCTCCTATTTCACATTTGCCCAAGAGACCTTTCTGGTGGATAGGTTGGACGGCAGCGTATGGGTGGATCATGCGTTTGAATGTGTCGGAGGCTCCGGCTCCCGCAGCGCAATCAATCAGATTATTGACCACATCAACCCGGAGGGTACGATCGCCATCATGGGTGTTTCCGAAAATTTTGTTGAGATCAATACCCGCATGATGCTGGAAAAGGGCCTGCGCATGTTTGGCAGCAGCCGCAGCGGGCGCAAGGATTTTTTGCAGACGGTTGAGCTGCTTGATACGCATGAGGAGCTGGGGCATTATTTTGAAAATCTTGTGGGCGCGCAGGTCAATGTGCGCGAGATTGCGGATATCCACCGCGCGTTCAATCTGGATTTCAACCGGAATTTTGGAAAGACAGTATTGAAATGGGAAAAATAACGAAACAGGTTCGTGATAAAGCGCATCAATATGCATACGGGAGGGGTGTGTTGCAAAAATGTGTATCGATCCATTTTTGCAGCGCACCTTGCGCTTGCGTCCGGTGCTTGTTTGTATGGTTGATGATGAGAAGGAGAGGATCGCTTGACGCCAAAAATATCCGTTGTGATTCCCGCATATAATGCGCAGCAGTATCTGCGGGAAACGCTCGACTGCCTGACCGTGCAGACGCTGCGGGAAATTGAGGTGCTCGTCGTTGACGACGGCTCTGTCGATGAGACGCCGGACATCCTGCGGGAATACAGCGCAAAATATCCCATGATCCGTGCGATCCGCCAGGAAAATGCCGGCGTAGCCGCCGCGCGCAACCGCGGCATTCAGGAGGCGGCCGGAACATACATTTATTTTCTCGATTCCGACGATCTGATCGAACCGGATACACTCGAAAAGCTGTACGACACGGCTCAACGCCACAGCGCGGAGCTGGTGATCTGCAAAATCCAGAATTTCAGCCGGACGGGGACGAGCTGGCAGGAGCATGCCGGCCTACTCTCAGAACGGGAAACGATCGGCACCTATGATTACGATCTCCTATGGAACTATCTGGTCGGCAATAAGCTGTATCTGACGCAGCATCTTAAGGAAAGCGGCGTTCTGTTTCCGCCGCTGCGCTATTCAGAGGATGGCGCGTTCAATATGCGTTATGCCTATTGCTGCACGCGTATCAGCGGCTGTCCGGACGCCTGGCTGCGCTACCGCCGCCGGGTGGCGTCGGAGGGCTTTTCTGTAAGCCAGACCATCAGCCTACCGCTGCTTAGAGATTATATGGCGGCAAACGAGATGATTTACGATGCGGCCGCCCAGGCCCTTCAGACACCTCCTGCGGGAGTCAACCGGGATGCTTATCTGGACGAGGCGCTCTATAAAACGGCCTATGTCTTGATCGCGCAGTTCTACCGCCTGTTCTGGCGGGCGGATGATGACTGCATCGCCTATATCGCCCAATCATTGCGCAGGCTGCGGGAGCGGATGTCGGAGGAACGCTTTGGGCAGCTTTGCGATTTCAACAGCGATATTCAGGTGCGCGAGCTGATTGCGGACAAGGAGATGATGGCCTTGCATCCGCGCGTGTCCTTTTTCGTCACCGCCAAAGGAACCAGGGAACAGATGGAATCGCTGTTTGAGTCCATTTATTTGCAGACGATGCCCTGCTTTGAGGTGTTTGTCCCGCAGTCTACAGCAGATGCAGGCCTGATCCCCGCGCAGTGGGCGGAGTGCGCAAATCTGCATGTCTTACCGGACCGCGGCTTTCTCTCCGCAGCAAGGAAGCAGGCGCGTGCACAGTTACATGCCCGTTTGCGCGGCTGCGGTGTGCTGGATCCGCGCCTGCTGCGCTATCTTTACCGTTTTCCGCTCCCGGGCGCGGTGAAAAAGGCGGCGTTCGGCGCGCTGGTGCAGGCGCTGATCGTCTATTTCAGAAGGCAGAAGATGGCCTGAGGGCAGAAACGGGGCGTTGTTCATGAAGCAGCTTTTTTTCACATTGTATGCCGCAGTGTTTCACCTATGCCGGATCTTCCCGGTGCAGAAGAAACGGGTTGCGCTCATCTCTATGCATAATGCGGGGTTCCACGGCAGCCTCGGTGAAATGGAACGCGCATTTCGGGAACAGAACGAGGGATTTTTCTTTGTCAAAATCACGCGAAAAGACCTGAGCCTGCAGACGGATGCGGGTTTTTCCGCGCTGGTGCGCTCCATCCTTCGCGCCATCGGCTTCTTTACCGTAAAAGCATATGGACTGGCCCGTTCGAAATATATTTTTCTTAACGATAATTTCATGCCGCTTGCCAGCCTCCGCCTGAGCAAGAAGGCGGTGGTTACACAGCTGTGGCATGCGGAGGGTGCGTTCAAACGGTTTGGGCAGGATATCGACCAGCCGCCCGAAATCCGCGCGCGGGAGGTGGCTGGGAATGCAAAGCTTAGCTTCGTCGTTTGCTCCTCCGAAAGCGTTGCGCCTCATTATGCAAGCGCTTTCCATGTGAACAGGGAACAGGTGCTTCCGCTCGGCTCGCCGCGTACGGATTTTTTCTTTCGCCCGCATGATCTTGTTGCATTGCGCGCCCGTTTTGACGAGAGCTACCCGCAGTGCAGGGGGAAAAAGCTGGTGCTCTATGCGCCGACGTTCCGGGATGATCCGGATCAGGACAAAGACCTGCTCTCCAGGCTGGATACCGGCCTTTTCACCCGGCATCTGGGGGAGGAGTATGCGCTCCTTGTGCGGTTGCATCCGCAGGTTCATGCAGACACGCGGACGCTGACGGGCGCTGTGGACCTGACCTCCTATCCGGATGTCAGCGAGTTGGTTCTCCTGTGCGATGTGCTGGTAACGGACTATTCCTCGATTGTGATGGATTTCGCGCTGCTGCGCAAGCGCTGTATTTTTTATGCGTTTGATCTGGAGGAATATGAGAGGGACCGCCCTTTTTATTTTGACTATGAGACGTTTGTGCCGGGAAAAATCGTCCGGACGATGCCGGAGCTGGTGGACGAGATCGAGTATGGTATCCTGGATCTTGCACGCCTGGAGCAGTTCCGTGCCTTCCATTTCGGACGGCCCGATGGCAACGCGGCCCGGCGCGTGGCGGAGTATGTAGAGCGTGTTTCATGCGTTCCTGAAAAGCATTTGTAGCCCTCAGTTATAGCTCGCATTTTGCGCCCTTACACACGCAAAACCATGCTTTTCCAGCCTGCTCGGTATGGCTATACATCATGAAACGCACCTCAAAAAGCATTTGCGAGCCGGCGATTGCGGCTCGCATTTTGTGCTTTTGCGGGCATAAAACCGCGCTTTTATCTTGATACGCTTTGGAACCATGCAATCGTTTTTGGAAAGGATGACTATCGTATGCTGATGAAGGAAATGATTCGAAAAAGCGGTATGGAGAAGCCATTCCACAGACGCAGGCGCGTTTCCTTTCCACAATCCGTTTTTCGGAAGCGAGGCCTGCGAAGGAGCGGCTGATTTATAGCGTGATTGGAGAAAATCGGGAATAACACCGGAAAACGTATTTACCTCCGCTTCGCAGATATGCTATACTAAAGGGGAATCAAGAAATGATTGGAGAGGAGAACAGGGGAAAATGAAGCATGACAGGGAAGGCGAAAAGGACTCGAATGCGCTGGTGCTTTGGTATGAGAGGCCCGCACGCACGGATTATAAGGGCTGGGAGCAGCAGGCGCTGCCCGTCGGTAATGGATATATGGGTGCAAAGATCTTCGGCGGCATCCGCCGCGAACAGATTCAGTTCAATGAAAAAACACTTTGGACTGGCGGCCCGGGTACGCCCGGCTATGCGCTGGGCAACACTCGGGACGACAACGGCCAGGCGATGCATGAAATCCAGAATATGCTCGCTGCGGAGGAGTATGACGCTGCCCAGAAGGCGATGCAGCGGCTGCAGGGCTCGGAGGCGGGCCTTGGCGCCTATCAGAATTTTGGGACGATGCTTTTTGAGTTCCCAGGCCTTCGCGAGCGTTCCTGTAAGCAATACCGCCGCCAGCTCGACCTGCGCACCGCCGTTTCCTGCGTCAGCTTTGAGCGCAAAGGCTTGCGGCACACGCGCACCTGCTTCATGAATTACCCAGATAATGTATTTGTTGCAAAATTTGACGCGGACGGCAGCGAGAAAATCAGCTTCCGCTTCTGGGTGGAATCCGCACAGAAGGGCTCTTGCTGTTTGGAGGGAACGGATACGCTCATCCTCACCGGATCGCCTCGCGGCTGCGTGGGCGGAAAGGACAGCCCGGAGGCAAACAATCTGCGCTATGCCGCCGCATTCCATATTGCAGTCAGCGGAGGAACGGTAAAACCGCATGGGCAGGATTCCCTGGTGGTCAGCGATGCGGACAGTGCCGTTGTATATCTGTGCGCGCAGACGGATTATGAAGACCGGTTTCCGGCATACCGCAGCGGGATCGATCCCATGCTGCAGGTTTTGCAGCGCGTCCAGGCGGCGGCGGGAAAAGGATATGACGCGCTTTACAGGGCGCATCTGGCCGATTATCAGGAGCTGTTCGACCGTGTGGAAATCAATGTCGGGCAAGAGGACGGTACCGCTCTGCCGACAGACAAGCTTCTGAAAAGATACAAAAAGGGCAAGGCAAGCAAGCTTCTGGAAATGCTCTATTTTCAGTATGGCCGTTATTTGCTGATCGCCTCTTCCCGCGTGGGGAGCCTACCCGCCAATCTGCAGGGCGTGTGGAACGCCAAGAATCAGCCCGTGTGGCAGAGCGACTATCACCTGAATGTGAATCTGCAAATGAACTATTGGCCCGCGCACACGACGAATCTGAGCGAGACTGCCCTCCCGCTGGTGCGGCATCTGCAGTCGCTGCGGGAGCCGGGCCGTATTGTCGCGGCAAAATACGCGGGCATTGGCGAGCGGCTTGCGAACGGAGAGCCGGACGCTTCAAAGGCGACCGGCTGGATGGTCCACACCCAGACCAGCCCTATGGGCGTGGTTGGCCCTGGCAGCGACTGGCGCTGGGGTTGGGCGCCGGCAAACGGTGCTTGGATGATGCAAAATGCATATGACTGCTACACGTTCAGCGGCGACGTAACCTTACTCGCAAAGGAAATCTATCCGATGATGGAGGAGTGCGCGCGGCTCTGGACACAGCTGCTTATTTTTGACGCGAAGAGCGGCCGCATGGTTTCCTCGCCGAGCTTTTCCCCGGAAAATGGACCGGTTACCGCCGGGGATACCTATGACCAGGAGCTCGTCTGGCAGCTTTATACGGATGTGCTGGATGCGGCGCGGAGACTCATGGAAAACGGATGGGAGGATCTGCCCGACCAGGCCCTGCTGGAAACCGTCCGCAAGCAGCTGCCGCTTCTCAAGCCGCTTCAGGTGGGCAAATGGGGACAGATTAAAGAATGGTTTATGGAGGATAAGTGGCCGGATCGCGGCTTTAAAACGAAAAATGTCCAACGCTATCATCGCCATATATCCCATCTATTGGGCCTCTATCCAGGCAACCATATCACGGCGAAAACACCGGAATACCAGCACGCCGCGCGCGTTTCCCTTGAGGACCGCGGCGACGGCGGGACCGGTTGGTCCAAGGCCATGAAAATCTGCGCCTGGGCGCGTCTGCTCGACGGCAACCACAGCTATAAAATGCTCGGTGAGCTTTTAAAGCACAGTACGCTCGACAATCTTTGGGACACGCATCCACCGTTTCAGATCGACGGGAATTTCGGCGCAACGGCGGGCATTGCAGAAATGCTCCTGCAGAGCCACACGGGCTGTATTCAGCTCTTGCCCGCTCTGCCCGACGCATGGGCAAGCGGCAGCTTCAAAGGGCTTGTGGCGCGCGGCAATTTCGTCGTCGACCTTGTTTGGCGGGAGAAAAAGCTTGTGGAGGGCAAACTCTATGCCCGCGCGGGCGGTGCATGCAAGCTTTCTTACCCCGGCATCCATACGGTGCATATGACGGATCAAAACGGGAGCCCGGCCGCCTTTGCCGTGATTGATGCGGATACGATCGTGCTGGATACCAAAAAGGGGCTATCCTATTCATTGAAACGATAAAGAGCATCCAAAAACCGATACTTGATGCAAGCGTAGGGCATTCAGTGAAAGGACGCTGCCGTTTTGTCAAACGGGAATTTCGCCTTTTTATGCGGCAAGAAAAGGTGTCAATTTGAGAGCCGAGTGGATTGGGCCTGCAAACCGGATCAAACATTCCGATTGCTGTGAGAGGTTGACTATTTGTATGGAAAAATTGCTTGATCTGCAATTTTTAGAGATCCTTCCGACAACAGCAGGATTTCTCTTTGTGCGCAGGGAGATGTTGGACGAGGCGCATATCCGCCTGTCCTTCCACGAATATCTGATCAAAACGCGGGAGATCCTCCCGGTCCGGCGCAGCGTTTATCTGCGCCGGAAATTTGGCCCCGGATATGAGCAGATTGTGCGGAGCCTTGGCGATTATGTATCCTGCGATACGGCCCGGCTGTCAAATGGAAATGCGGTGGTGCTCTATCCGGGCGGGGAGCTTGGCTTTTTTTCCCTGGAAGGCCATCCTTTCTGGCGCGGCGAATTGACCTACCACGGATCAGGCGTTTCCGATCTCGCGGTGGACGGCGATTTTTTCTGGTCCACCGTGCCGGAGCAGAATGCAGTGATCCGCTTTTCCACTGCTACCAAAAAGGTGGTTCTGCGGGTGAGCGGCGGCGCTTCCCGTGCGTTCGACGGGCCATGCGCGGTCGTGCGGTATGGCCGGGTGCTCTATGTCTGCAATGAGCGCTCTTGTAATATCTGTACGCTCAGCCTCGACCGGTATGCGGTGCGAGACTATCAGCACTTTCATGAGCCGGTCTACAAATTTTTTCGCTGGCAAAAGGAAGAACTGGCTGTCCTGTCCTCCGGTGTTTATCTCCTGTAATCGCTTTCCAGCCCGGATAAAACGGTGAAAAGGGAAAATACTATTGCTGAATCGTATTGACGGGCAGGGATGAAACAGATGGAAATCAGCGAAGTGAAAATCAGGCGGATTTATCACCAGGATGAACGGCTGTGCGCAATGGCGTCTATCGTCATTGACAATGCGGTCGCGGTGCATGAGGTGAAGATCATCAATGGGCCGAACCGCAAATTTATTGCGATGCCCAGCCGTAAGGAAAAGGACGGCACGTACCGCGATCTCGTGCATCCGCTCAACCGTGCGGCGCGCGAAGAGATCGAACAGGCTGTGTTTGCGGCCTACGAGGCAGCGCTGCTGGAAGAAGCACAGGCTGTGGAGCACGATGCGCAGGCGGTGCATCCGAATGAATCAAAATGACGGCAAGAGAGGGGAGGCAGAGAAGGATGATCATCTCTCTGCCTCCCCATGTTTGCGCCTGCATTGAAACGCTGGAACAGGCAGGGTATGAGGCCTGGGCGGTCGGCGGCTGTGTGCGCGACCTGTTGCGGGGTGTTAATCCGCACGACTACGACCTGACGACGAGTGCTCTGCCGGCGGATACGATGCGGCTGTTTCCCCATGTCGTCCCCACCGGCCTTACATACGGTACGGTTTCTGTCATCACGCCGCAGGGCCCGCTGGAGGTCACGACCTTCCGCACGGAAACAGCCTATTTGGATTTTCGCAGGCCGTCGGGCGTGATTTTTGCATCGCGGCTGCGGGACGACCTGTCGCGACGGGATTTTACGGTCAACGCCATGGCATATACGCCTGCAAAAGGGCTGTGCGATTCTTTTGGCGGGGAAGCGGATTTGAAGGCCCGCGTCATCCGCGCAGTGGGGGAACCTGCGCTCCGCTTTCAAGAGGATGCGCTGCGCGTTTTGCGCGCATTCCGCTTTGCGTCTCAGCTGGATTTTGTTATCGAGGAGGATACGATTACCGCCGCGCTCAGTTGGGGTAAGAATTTATCGAAGATCAGCGCGGAGCGTGTGGCGGCGGAGCTGGTAAAGGCACTGATGGGGAACAGGCCGTCCCGTCTCTTTCCGCTGCTGAAGAGCGGCGCGCTTGCCTTCTGCGGCCTCATGCCGCCGAACATAACAAGTTCTGAAACGTTTGACCGCCTGCCGCTAGTTGATTCTCTGCGGCTGGCCTCCCTGTGTTTTTTATGCAGCGCGCAGGTGCGTCCGGTCTGCGCCGCCCTGAAGATGAGCAATGCGCTGCAAAAAGCGGCGGCGGCTTATCAGCGGCAATTGGCGGAGCCTGCCCCGCGCACGAGGAGCGAGCTGAAGCAACGCTTCTCCGAGCTGCCCCCGGAATGCTGGGGTGGGCTGCTGCAAGCGAGGGCGCTGTTATTGGGAGAGGAAAATAAAATGCTCCGCGAGCAGTGGAAGGATATCCTTGCGAAACGGGAGCCTTGGCGTCTGAGCCAGCTTGCGGTGAATGGAAACGATTTGCATGCGCTCGGCATCCTGCCCGGCCGCGAGACGGGCAATGCCCTACAGATGCTGTTACAGGCCGTCATGGAGCATCCGGAATGGAATACAAAGGAGAAATTGCTGGAAATCGTATCGAAGCGGATGGATCACCAGGCAGGAGGCTAACGAACGATGTTTGAACATTATGAAAAGGATTATATCATGCGTCAGATCAAGATGCTCGGGCAACTGCTCGCCCATCTCCTGCTGCATTCCGACAAGGTGAAATATGAGCTTCCTGCGAAAGCTCCCTATACGCAGATGGATCTTTTCTATCAGGAGCTTTGCGGACTTCTGTCGCAGGGCCGGATTAATGAAGCGGAAAATCGGCTTTATGAGGAGCTGGATCCGTCAGATATCCGCTATCTGCGTATAGCGATCGATTTCTATCTGCAATTGAATGAACGGGATGATGCATACCTGGAGGCCCATGATTTTACGCGCACGGAGATAGAGGAGGGGTTGGAACAAATTGCGCAGCAGTATGGCGTGGTGTTATAGAAATGGCGTATCTCACTGCGCCGTATCAAGAAAAACAAGCGAATAGGAACATAGCTGGGTCAGACCCCATAGAATGGTAACGAAGCATTCTATGGGGGTCTTATTTTATGAAAAAGATACACAGTTGTCTGGTGATCGGTGGAGATATGCGCCAGATTTATATGGCGGAAGCGCTGGAGCAAGCCGGATTTGAAGTGAGCCTGTACGGATTTGAGCATCTGGAGGAAGGCAACGCAGGGCGCAGCAGCTATGCGGATTATTACGAGGCGCTCAAAGGCAAGGATGCCGTGATTTTCCCACTGCCCCTGAGCCGGGACAATGTGTCGCTCAATGCGCCCTTTACCGGGGAAGAGATCCTTTTAGCGGATATTCTGCACGCGGTCGAAAGCGGACAGACTGTATTCGGCGGCATGTTCGGCGAGCGGGAAAAGCAATACTTAAAGCACAGGGGAATTCTTGCATACGATTATTTCGCGCGCGAGGAGCTGACAGTGCGCAACGCTGTGGCCACGGCGGAGGGCGTGCTGCAGATCGTCATAGAAGAGCTTCCGATCACGGTACACGGCTCGCATGCTCTCGTTACAGGCTATGGAAGGACGTCCAAAACCGTCTGTACCCTGCTGCGTGCGCTCGGCGCGCAGGTCACGGTTGCTGCACGCAAACAAGCGGATCTTGCCTGGGCGCGGGTCGAGGGGATGCAGGGCGTCTTTTATGAAGAACTGCCCGCGTGTGCGGGCGCGTTTGACTATGTGGTCAATACCGTTCCGGCCCTTGTGTTGGGCAGACCGGTTCTAGAAAAATTGAAAGCGGATTGTCTGCTCGTGGAAATCGCGTCCGCGCCGGGCGGGATCGACGTTAAGACCGCCGGGGCGTGTGGGCTGAAGATTGTCAAAGCCAGCTCCCTGCCGGGAAAGGTCGCGCCGAAAACGGCGGGGAAGATCATCAGCGATACAATACAGAATGTGATCAGAGAGGGCGATGGCTGAGGGTGCGATCCTTCAGGCCGATGCTTTGCGCATTGCACCGGAGCGTCCCGCCGAAATCCGGCTTCGCAGAGCGCCCGAACCTGCTAACTTTCATAAAAAGGAGAGTTATACATGAGTGAAATTACCGCCGGCTTTGCGATGTGCGGTTCGTTTTGCACCTTCTCCAAGGTGCTCCCTCAGATAAGGGTGCTTCTGGAGAAAGGGATGCATATTGTGCCCATCATGTCGCAGGCGGCTTACAGCATAGATACACGCTTTGGAAAAGCGGCTGATTTCCGGACGGAGATCGAGGAGATGTGTGGAGAGAAAATTATTCATACGCTATTTGATGCGGAGCCGATCGGCCCGAAGAAGCTTTTGGATATCCTGATTATCGAGCCGTGCACGGGCAATACCATCGGAAAGCTTGCCAATGGCATCACAGACACGTCGGTCACGTTGGCGGCAAAGGCGCATCTGCGCAACAATCGCCCCGTGCTTATCGGCGTTTCAACCAATGATGCGCTGGGCGCGGCGGCGAAAAATATCGGCCAGCTGTGCAATTATAAAAATATTTATCTGATCCCGATGCGGCAGGACGACTGCTTCAAAAAGCCGAATTCCATTGTCGCGGACTTTACAAAAACCTACGACGCGGCCATGGCCGCCCTGAACGGTGAGCAACTCCAGCCTGTGCTGGTATAAGCTTGATGAAAAAGACGGCGAGAGGCCGTAGACAGGTCGGAAAAGCATGGTGTTGCGTCTGCAAAGGCGCATGTGCTTTTTTCCGACCTGTTTGCATATTGTTTATAAGCATAGGGCTTTATAGGCGGCCTTTTCCTTTCCCGGAAGGAGGAATAGGGCCGCCCATGTTTTCCTTGCTATTTTCAGGTGGATTTGATAGGATAGTAACCGCATCAAAGAAGGCTTCAAATGCCGGGAAGGGGGCTCAAGAATGGAACCCATGAAATTACAGCCCGCTGTGAAAGATTATCTCTGGGGCGGTACACGGCTGCGGGAGGAATATGGCGTTCATGCGCCGCTTGATAAGCTTGCGGAGGCCTGGATGCTTTCCTGCCATCCCCAGGGAGAGGCCATCATTGAAAATGGACAGTATCAGGGCCTTACGTTGTCGCAGGCCGTGGAGCAGATGGGCGCTGCCTGCCTCGGGACCCATGCACAGAAATTCGACTATTTTCCGATTCTGATCAAGCTCATCGATGCAAAGGAAAATCTCTCCGTACAGGTGCACCCGGACGACGCATACGCACGCCGGGTTGAGCATGGATTCGGCAAGACGGAAGCATGGTATATCCTCGATGCTCAGGAGGGCGCAGAGCTCATCTATGGCTTTAGAAAGGAAATTTCCCGGGAAGAGTTTCAGCGCCGGATCACGGATAATACCCTTCTGGAGGTCGTTCATCGCGTTCCAGTGAAAAAGGGCGATCTGTTCTTTATTGAGGCGGGAACCCTGCATGCCATCGGGAAAGGCATCCTGCTCGCGGAGGTGCAGCAGAATTCCAATACGACGTACCGGGTCTATGATTACGGGCGCGTCGATCAGAACGGAAAGCCGCGCGAGCTGCATGTCGACAAGGCCGTAGATGTGACACGTTGCGCGCCGCCGGCCTATAGCTCAAAGCCGCAGGGAGAGCCGCAATTATTGGATGGATATACGAAAACGCTGCTCGTTTCCTGCGATTTATTTACTGCACACATGCTAGATATTTCCTCCCAGGCTGTACTGATGGCGGATGAATCTTCCTTTGTATCCGTTATCGCGCTGGAAGGCGGGGGGACGCTTACCTGCTGCGAACATACGCTGCCGTTTCGAAAAGGGGAAAGCGTATTCCTGCCGGCCGGAAGTGGAGCATGCAGGATCGAAGGGGTGCTCACCGTGCTCGAGACGCGCGTGTAAAACCTTTTTTGAAAACAGATGTTAAAAAGGGCGCGCTGCAAAATGAAAGATTTTGCAGCGCGCCCAAAGGTTGCAACGCACCCTTGAAAAAGCACTTGCGGGCCCTATATGGTGGCCCATTTTTTGCACCCTTCCAGGTATAAAATCGCGCTTTTTCCAAATTCCTGTGTATCTGTATGCTTTCTACAACAGGCTTTTTTATCTTTTTGTCTCTTTTCCGTATCGAAACGCTTTCCAGACTGTCGTCCCCGCGTCGAGCACAAGCGCCAAAAGGAAGACCACCAGGATCAACAAAGGGATGCGCCCAAATAGAGCTGAGAGGAAGGCATCGTTTCCGGTGAGCTCATTGAGATAGGGAAGAATGGCCGGATTCCACAGCCTTGCGTCTGTCAGGAACGCGACGCCGAGAACAGCCGCGATGCCATTGAGCACACAGGTGACTGCCGCCAGCCGGGGCGTGTAGCGGCCCTCATAAAGCTGAAAGCTTTCACCCGCAACGCTCAGCGCCATCAGGCCGACTACAAGAAAAGACAGTTCCCGGATCCTGTCAATCTGGAAGACAGGGAGCACGACCGCGCCGCCCTCAAAAACGCCAGAAAAAATCTGAGGAACCGTGAGGAAAAGTACGGTAAACAGGATGGAAAAGACAATACCTGCGATGCTTTCCCCCTTGGAGACAAGTTCACTTTTTTGGGGTACGGGCGGCAGGGAGGACAGCGAGTCATCCACATTATCCAGATGGACGCCCCGGCGCTCAAAAACCGCAAAGAGCAGAGTAATGAAGGCAAACGCGCTGAGTAGGGCGGAGATCACCGTGCCGAGCCACTCGAGCAGCAGCGGAAAACCGATCTGTGTTTCCGACGACACCGTGTCAATAATGCCCGCAACCGTTATGCCGAACAGGACGCAGTGTAAAACGATTTTCAGAACCAGCCTGTATTTTGCATAATAACAGGGGCCGATCAGGTAGCGGTCATGATCCGGTCCATATTGCTGCGCAAGCTCTGTCGGCGTACCCAGTTCTGTTAAAACGACGCGAATGTCACGTTCCGTGGGAGCAATCTCGCCGCAGCGCTCTTCCAGCATGTCTCCGATCAGGCTGCGCAATTCACGCTCGATATCCCGGCGCGATTTCGCGGGCAGTTGTTTGGTCACTGCATAGAGATAGCGTTCTATCAATTCATGTTCCATGTTTTGTATCCTCCCAAAGCGTCTTGACGCCTTCGGCAATCGCATCCCAGTGCCGCTTCAGCGCGGAACATACTGCGCAGCCGGCGTCTGTGGTGACGTAGTATTTGCGCGGTTTCGGCCCGGCCGTCTCCCATTCGCTCTCCAAAAGGCCCTGCCCCTCCAGACGGCGCAGAAGCGGATAGAGCGTGTTTGCTTCTACAGGAATCCCACGTTCTGTGAGCTGCCGGACAAGATGGTACCCGTACATCGGCTGCTGCAGTTCATGCAGGACACACAGAACGATGACGCCACGCCGCATCTCCAAAACGAGCCCGGTTAATCTATCGTCGGTCTCCAAAACGGCTGCGCCTCCTTTTGCTTACTGTTCATCACATTATAGTGTGTGATACACACTATGTCAAGTGTGAAAAAAATAAAACAGAGGGCGAAAAAAACGAAAAAAGCACTTGATTTCCATGTGAAACTATGATATTATATTTCGCGTTGGACTGCTATGGAAAGCAGAAATTGAAAAGACGGGGCATTAGCTCAGCTGGGAGAGCGCTACACTGGCAGTGTAGAGGTCAGCGGTTCGATCCCGCTATGCTCCACCAAGGAAAAAGCTCGTAACTGCGTTAGTTACGGGCTTTTTATATTTCTTCTGATTTTGAGGCTTGGAACTCGATTTGTAAACACTTTGTGCATATACGGTTTCCGGTATTCTCTGTTTGCCTTTCCGAACAGCCTCGCAAACACGGTTTGAAAATCCGGAGGGCTGCGTATGTATGGCGGCAGTGTTTGAGCGCAGACCGGCGTAGAGGCCGGATGCAGTGGTGCGCAACCCGTCGATTTTGATATGTCTCAAAAAAGGATTCTCTGTTTTCAGCGCGGAAAAGGTTCCGTTCCGGTTTCCGGGCATACTAGCTCTTGACCGGACAAATCCGTCAGAAAGCGTGGGAGCCCATCATGTTTCCAGATCAGATTTTTTACGAGCCCGCCGTCCTGGATTACCCGCTGGGTAGACAGCTGCGGGAGAAATACGCAGGCCTTCCGTGGACCGCGATTGAAAACCATAATAGAATCGATGCCCTGCGTGCAAATCCCAACAGCGCTTTTCCGCAAATGAAACGGCATCTCGTCCTCGGCGTGCGCAAGACGCACCGCTATGTACCCAATCAGAAGATTTCAGACTTCCTCGTCCCGTATACCTCATCCGGCTGCACGGCGATGTGCCTTTACTGCTATCTCGTCTGCCACTATAATAAATGCGCCTATCTGCGGCTTTTCGTCAACCGGGAGCAAATGCTCGATAAGCTCATGAAGACTGCCGCAAACGTGGACCGGGACCTGACCTTTGAAATCGGTAGCAACAGCGATCTTGTCCTGGAAAATACGATCACGGGAAACCTGCCGTGGACGATCGAACGGTTTGCGGACAGCCCGAAAGGTTTTCTGACCTTTCCCACGAAATTTGATATGGTGGAGCCGCTATTGCCCCTGCGGCACAATGGGCGTACAATCGTGCGCATGAGCGTCAATCCGGAGGAGATCATCCGGAAGGTTGAGCTGGGTACGTCACCTCTGCCAAACCGCATTCGGGCGCTCAACCAGCTGTGCGAGGCAGGCTACCGTCCGGGCCTGCTCATCGCGCCTGTGATCCTGACTGAAAACTGGAAAGCGTCCTATACTCGGCTGATCGAACGGCTGTCGGACGAATTGTCGCCTGCCGTCAAACGACAGGCGGCCATCGAAATAATCTTCATGACCTATAGCTTCGTCCATCGCGCCATCAATGACGAAGCATTCCCCAATGCGTTAAAGCTCTACGATCAAAATCTCATGACGGGCCGCGGGGCGGGAAAGTATTGCTACCGTCCGGAGCAGAGGGATCAGGCGGAATATTTTTTGCGCCAAGAGCTGGAGAAAAGGCTTGGAGAAATGCCTGTTTTATATATTGTATAGTGTTCATGAAGGCCTGTGTGCCGCCTGCTTTTTCTTTCGTAAAGGCTCGTTTTCCAATCCGCCCGCCCACAGACAGAGCAGAAGAAGCAAAAAAAGAAAGGTCAGGATGCCATATTGGCGCTGCAGGGAAACGGATACTCCCCGCAGCTGCAGCTCAATGCCGAAGGTTTGTAGCAGTTTTGGCACAAAATCTGCAGAACGCTGCTCCGCAAGCGGAACACGCAGGTGATCAATATAAATCTGACGCAAAATGCTGACCGTCTGTGTTGGGGGAAAATAGAAAAGTACCCGGCGCAGCCAGTTCGGATAGAACGAATAGGGCAAATAGGCCCCGGCGAGGAAGCCGATGAGCGTGCCGTAAAGATTGGCAAGTGTGGAGAAGGTCGCCGAGCTTTTCAAACGCCGGGAAAGGCAGAGAAGAATGGCGGCATTGATCATGGATGAAAAAAGAACAGTTGAGACGGCTTGGAGAAGAGCAGTTGAAGACAGCGCTTTTCCATACTGCAGAAGGAAAAAGAGCTCTCCGCTCAGCACGGTGCATATGGTAAAAAAGAAGGAGATGATAACGGCTGTTGTCCAGTAGCCGAGCGTCAAAGAAAAACGGGAGATTGGAGCGACCAGATAGTCTCGCCGGATGCCGGTTTCCACATCGGAGACACCAAGCTGGATGATGCCGAAGCAGGTGGTCGTATTGATGACAACCAGCAGGCCGGAGAACATAAAGCGGTCGGTAAATTCCTCGACATATGCACTGTCCGCGCCTGCGCGCGTGACCGTTTCGAGGAGAAAATCCCGCAGGAACAGGATATAAATGCCGATTACAATCAGGATCGAAGCAAAGGACAACAGAATGTTAAGCCGGTTGCTGCAAAAGAGGCGTAGGTTTCGCCGGACTAAAAAGGCTAGTTTTTTCATCTGTTTTCTCCTAGAAGGTGGAGGTAAAGAGCGTTGAGGTCCAGCTTTTTTTTGCTGTTTACCTGTGTTTTTCCGAGATGGTCAAGCGTATCGCACAATAAAATCTGGCCGTGGTCGAGAACGCAGATCGCATCGGAAAAGGCGGCTTCCTCCATATAATGTGTAGTAAAGAAAATGGTCATCTGCAGCTTTTCGCGCAGGACCAGCAGCGTTTCCCAAACCTTTTGGCGCGTCACAGGATCAAGGCCGGTTGTCGGCTCATCCAAAATCAGGAGGCCGGGAGCCGGAAGGAGTGCCCTTGCGATTTGAGCGAGCCTTTTTTGTCCGCCTGAGCAGTCTCCGTATTTCCGTGTCAGGATTGGCTCCAGCATCAGCAGGGATGAAAGTTCCGAAATGCGCCCTTTCAGCACGTTCTCTTTTGAAAGATAGAGTCCGCCGCGGTACAGAAGGTTTTGGTATACGCTCAGGCCCTCGTCCAGAACGTCATCCTGAAAAACGATCCCGATTTTCTGTTTGACTGCCTGCCGCTGGCGGTCAAGGTCCAGGCCACCGACGCGGACGATTCCGCTGCTTTTGAGAAGAAGTGTGGAAAGAATATTGATCGTGGTGCTTTTTCCCGCCCCGTTTGGCCCGAGAAAGGCAAAAATCTGCCCCTTGTTTACCTGAAAGCTGATATGCTTTACCGCCTCATGCCGGCGGTAAGCTTTGCTTAGATCCTTTACGCGGATATATTCCGGCATCATCTTCACCCCTTTTGTACCATATGCGCTCAAACAGTGCATTATGAAGCATATCCTTCTTTTGAAATCCCTGTTGTCATAGCGCATAAATTATGGTAATATAGAGGAAAATTTTCTACAGAAAGAGTGAGGAGAATTGAAGTATGCAGAGCAGGCGGCAAACGGAAAAGCCTTTGACCTGAAAGCTTCCGCGCAATATTGCTGCGATCAGATCAAACATATCATCGAAAAGGTGGGCCCGCGCGCGCCCGGCAGTCCGCAAGAGCTTGAGGCGCAGAAGATGATGGCAAAGGAGCTCGAGCAGTGGGCGGACGACGTGCAGATCGAGGAATTTACAGTACACCGCCAGGCGTTTATGGGCTTTATCCCGTTTACGGTGGCGATGGGTATCATCGCTTCGTTCCTCTATTGGTTCGACCATGCGCTCATCGGCCTGATTCTGGTGCTCCTCGGCGCGATCCCGTTGGTGCTGGAGTTCGTGATGTATAAGCAGTTTATCGATCCGCTGTTTCCCGGCCATCCGTCGCATAATGTGATCGCCACCCGCAGGCCGAAGGGTGAGGTCAAACGCCGCATTTTCCTGGTGGGCCATTCCGATTCCCAGTATGAATGGACGCTGAATTATAAACTCGGCGGCAATGGCATGAAGGCCGTCCTGATACCTGCGGTGGTCGGCTTCATCATCTGTGGCGCAGCCAATCTTGTAAAGCTTCTCGTTGTCAATGTGGCGGGTGTGGAGCTGACCGGTGGGCTCAACATCTTCTTTAAAGTGTTCGGCGTGATCCTTTTCTGCCTGTTCCCGTGTTTTATCGGATTTCTGTTTTTTCAGAACCCGTTTAAAAGCGTTCCCGGTGCAAACGATAACCTCACCGGCTGCTATGTGGCCATGAGCACGCTCAAAACGCTGGCAGAGGCGGATATCCGCTTTGAACATACGGAGGTTGTCGTATTGCTCTCCGGTTCGGAGGAGGCCGGTCTGCGCGGCGCAAAGGCCTATGCCAAGCGGCATAAGGAGGAGCTGCTCGCTACGGAGACGGTCGTACTAGGGCTCGATACCTTCCGCGATCTGAAGGATCTGGCCGTTTACGACCGCGACTTGAGCGGTACGTTGAAGCATGATAAGCAGGCCAAGGAGCTCGTCAAAAACGCCGCGTCCAACTGCGGCCTTGATCTTCCCTATGCCTCCATCTACATCGGCGCATGCGACGCCGCAGCGTTTACGCAGATCGGCGTTAAGGCCACCGGCTTTGCCGCAATGGATCCCACGCCGCCGCGCTATTACCATACGCGCCTCGACAGCTGGGAGTTGCTGGAGCCGGAGGCGATCCGCACGGGCATCGAGGTCGTGACGGAAACCTGCTGCATGTATGACGCTGTGGGCTTTTGTGAGGACGCATCAACTGTAAGTTGTGAGGAATCTTCCGCATTAACATGAATCTGACTGGACACAACCGGCGGTTGCGTATCAAATCAACCGTTGGGAAAGGCGATTCAACCAATCGTATCTTCCCGCGCCCGCCGGGAATCTGGATCATGGGGGCGGGATCTGGAAATGCCGCCGCGCCGGAAACGCATGACGGAGAAGGTCGCGGCGGCTTTCTGCTCCTGCAATCTTGTAGAGGTGAAAAACGAGCGGAATTTTTCATTACCGTTATGTTATAGCAGAAGGCCCGCCTTTCTACGAGAGCAAAGGCGGGCCTCGATCTTTTTAAAAGCAAGGGCTTTTTGCAATATTTATCCGACTTCTTGTTGCGATGTCCGATCGATTAGGCTGATGATTTCCTCGACGGATACGCCGGAGCGCTGCATCGCATCGTAGAGCGCGCCAACCTCTGTCTCCCGCTTGGCATTTAAGAGCTCCTGTCTGCGCTCAAGCAGCTCTGCTTTTGTTTTGTCGCAGCGGGTGATCTGAGCGTCTACCTTCATCAGTTCCTCCTCATAATCAATAGCCTTGCGTGGACGTGGCATAACAACAGCTCCTTTATTTTTTGTTTTCTGTTACCAATTATAGGCATGAGCAATTGCAAATATGCGCGTTTCAGAAAAGATTGTCCGATGAATCCGATTGGCTTGTTTTGAACATGGACATACTACAAGGGAGACCAATTTCAAAAGGCGGAGATTAAAATGGCGAAACGCGTTGTCGCAATTTTTTTTATGCTGATGCTTTCTCTAGGGCTTTTGTTTGTACGGATATTGAGCATTTCGCAAAGCGATTATGCCCAGGCCGCCGCGAGAAATAACACACGTACGATCACAGTCGGCACAGCCCGTGGCACCTTTTACGACTGCAATGGCCTGCCGCTGGTCAATTCCAGCAAGCGCTATGTTGCGCTTTTGAAACCGACGCCCGAGGCGCTGAGCGCGATCGAGCCTTATGTTTCTGATGAAGAACTGTCTAGCATCCGAGAGAAGATGAGCAAAGGCTATCCTGTATCCGTCGACGTTGATACGGATGCGATTGACTGTCCGGATATTACCGTTGTCACCGCGAAGGAGCGCTATGCGGATAGTCCGCTTGCCGTACACCTCATCGGCCATCTCGACTCAACAGGAGAGAAGGGGGAAACGGGGCTGGAGAAGAGCTTTGATAGCTGGCTCCAGATGAAGGACAGCGATCTGCGCGTGAGCTTTTCGGTCGATGCGCACGGCAGGCTGCTCAGCGGGGAGCAGCCAAAGATTGAACGGGCCGGTTATGATTCCGCCAAAGGCGTGCGGCTGACGATCGACCGAAGAATTCAGGAGCTTACGGAGGAGAGCCTTTCCCATTCCGCGATTGAGCGCGGGGCCGTCGTCGTGCTGGAGACAGCAACGGGAAAAATCCGCGCCATGGCGAGCTGCCCTACGTTTCACCCGAATGATCTTGCCAAAAGCCTCAACGACGCGGATTCCCCTCTGATCAACCGCGCGCTCACACCCTATGCGGTCGGCTCCATCTTCAAGCCCGTGATTGCGGCCGCCGCGCTGGAGGCGGGGATTTCTGCGGGCCTTACCTACACCTGTACGGGCGCGATCACGCAGGGGAAGACGGTGTTCCACTGCCATGAGCTTGGAGGGCATGGAACGATCGATATGGAGGAGGCGATCGAGGTCTCCTGTAACCCCTATTTTATCAATCTGGCCTCAAAGCTGGAACCTGCGCAGCTCATCGAAATGGCGGACCGGCTCGGCTTCGGCACATCCACTACGCTTGCGGACAATTTGACGGCGCCCGCAGGGACGCTTCCCAAGGTGGAGGAGCTCAATTCCCCGGCAGCAGTGGCGAACTTCGCCTTCGGGCAGGGGACACTTCTGGCCACGCCGCTGCAGCTTGCCTCCCTCTATGCCTGTATCGCCAATGATGGTGGATATCAGAAGCCTGTGCTGGTTGAAGGACTGGTGGACGATAACGGAAACCTGTTGGATAAAACGGAGATTCAGCCGCCTTTGCAGGCGATGTCCGAATCGACAGCACATTCGATCCAGCGCTTTTTGACCCAGACGGTCGAAGAGGGAAGCGGTAAGCATGCAAAGCCGGACGGGGGCACGGCGGCGGGCAAGACAGCGACTGCCCAGACCGGATGGTATGATGGCGAGCGGGAGATCCTGCACACCTGGTTTGCGGGCTATTTCCCTGCAGACAAACCGGAATATGCGATCGTCGTGCTCAAGGAGGACGGCTCCTCCGGCGCAACGGACGGCGCGCCGGTGTTTAAAGAGATTGCGGAGGGAATCAGCCGCATCAAGAGCGAGACAAATACAAACAGGTAATCAGAAGCATCCTTTCAAAAACATTGATATGCTCTGATCGGAAAAAGGGGCGCTGCAACAGATATCCTTTGCAGTGCGCCCTTTTTATCACTACACAGCGGTTTATCTTACCGTCTGTATGCTGTCTGTACGATTTAAAATATAATCCACAGAAACGTCATAATAATCTGCCAATTTAATGAGAATTTCCGTGGGAATATCCAGTTCGCCGCGTTCATAATTGCTGTAAACGCGCTGGCTGCAGGACAGAATGTTACCCATCTGTACCTGCGTCAGATCATGGTCCTCGCGTAATTCACGGATTCGTTGATATAACATGTTTTTTCACCCAGATAAAGGATAACATAGCGGATTTTCCGCTATTGACTTCTAGCGGAAAATCCGCTAGAATTAGCATGAATCTTTTAGAAAAAAGGCGGTTGAGGCAAATGAATATTAGAAATTGTGGGAAACCGATACACAAGTCTTCCAATCCGCAGGGCCGAACCGCCCCGGCAGGGCAGCAGATCGCGTGGGAAAAGGATACGCTTTTCCCCGCCCTTTGGGTTCTGGGATTCAACATCATTTGTGAGCTTCTGCTTTTTGCAGCACGGGAGCTTGTTCAAACCATATTGCATCTGATCGCGAATGTGCTACCTTCCGGTATTGCTTCTTATATTATGTCGTATCTATCCAACGCGCTCTCCGCTTTCTTTCTGATCCTTATTTTTGCATCCGGTATTTGTTTTTATTCTATTTGGAAACAGGAATTACGGCCTTTGTTTATCAAAATCGTATTGACCGCCCTCTTTGCTCTTGGCCATGCGGCAGCGGTATTCCTTTCCGATGGCCTGACAGCGATTATTTTGCTTTCTGCCGGAATGTTTTTGGATCTCTCATGCAACGATGTCGCTGTCACCGGCACGATCCTGTCCTTCCTTTTCAGGATTGCCTGCGAAACAGCGCTGGTGAGGTGGGCTGTAAAACGCTATGGAGAAGGAGGCTGACCGGCGGCCAGTATTGCCTGAGAATTCATTGACAAACTGTTTGAATCAGGGTATAATAACCTCACGAAACACACACGAAATCAGAGATTTCTGGTGTTTCGGAG
>ERZ781272.293-NODE-293-length-48139-cov-4.757965_pt1 | contig 48139 bp, 53 predicted proteins | sample MGYA00375850_ERZ781272 | MGnify/ENA primary metagenome ERZ781272 (study PRJEB29790, sample SAMN06051246) | human gut metagenome | host: Homo sapiens | place: USA: Cincinnati, Ohio | collected 2013-06-21 | study: EMG produced TPA metagenomics assembly of the Gut...
TGTTAAAGGGGGAATAGCGGGCGTTTTCTAACCCCGGTGGTCAGGTTTGGTCCCGCCCCTTTTGAGGACGCAAACCAGCTCGATAAGACGCTGCTGCTGCGTACTTCCCTTTGGTCGACTTTGCTCAACACGGATACCAGCAATTATGCGACCGATGATTTGGGCAACCTCATCGTCCCGGCAAGCGACGTGGAAGTATACGCGGCCAAGCTCTTTGGGAAAAGCGTCACGCTCCAACATCAGACGCTCAAAACCAATTCCGGCGGCGAGCAGTTTGTGTATGACGAGAGTATCAAATCCTACCATGTCCCGCCCGTAGGGGAAAGCAACCTTCCGACACCAAAAGTGATAAAGATCACCCGCAGCGGCGACATCTACCAGGTAACGGTGGGCTATGTCCCGCCCGGAAGCTCCTGGGGTATGTTCACCGACGGCAAAAAACAGGAACCCCAGCCGGAAAAATACAAGCTCTATGAGCTGAAAAAAGACGGCAAGGAATACCAGATCCTCTCGCTCAAGGACATCAAGGATTCCGATCTGCCGACGACTTCTTCGAGCGTCCCGTCGTCGAGTTCTGCGGCGCCCGTCGTCTCATGGGACGATACCTCTTCCGCAGAGCCACCATCCTCCTCTGCTAAGGATACCACGACCTCCGCCGGCGGGACACAGCCGGAACCTTCTGAACAGCCCGCTGAGCAAAGTGAGCCCGCTGCGGAGGAACAGCCTTCCGAAGCGCCTACAGAATAATCCAGATACCAAGGCCCCTGTACCGGAAAATTTCCGGTACAGGGGCCTTCTTTTTGATTCGTCTGTTCAGGAAAATCAATCGTTTGGTTTATTTCCGGCTTCTCACAACGCTAAAGAATTACGGCGCCCATGTTTTCTGCAAGCAAAACTGCTTGTGCAATATCCATCTTGGTTTTGTGCAGGTGTACGCTGCGAAAATCCACGCCTGCAATATTTGCGTCCCGCAGGTCTGCTTCCGTCAAATCGGAGTTTTGCAGCAGGGCATGGGATAAATCCGCCTGCTGAAAATTGCAGCGCTTCAAATCGCATTGCCGCAAATCCGCACGCGCCAGGTTAACGCCGCGAAAATCCATCGAACGCAGGGCGCATTCTAGAAACACGCTGTCACTAAAGTTGCCGCCCCTAATGGAAAACCCGGTCAGCTGTGCCCCGGAAAAGGAAGTTGCCGTACACTTGCATTCCTCAAAGCCCGCGCAAAAAAGGTTTGCATCCGAAAAATCACAGCCCGTAAACTGGCTGTACCGGTGGATGGATCCGTTTAGCTGAGCAAAGGAAAAGGTACACTCCACAAACGAGCAGGACAGGGTAAACAAATCCCGCATTTGCGCGCCGCGAAACGAGCACTTTTCAAAGAGAAATCCTCGAAGCTCCCGACCCTCCAGCTCATCCCCGGAAAACCGTACCGAGCGGTATTCCTTTTTCGTCTCATCAAACAAGGCGGTTCCTCCGTTCCGGCGACGGCCTGTTTTTCTCATACAGGATTTTCAGCCCCCGCAGCATCAGCGTTTCATCGCTGATGATGTTATGGCGGCAGTAGGGAATCACCGTGCCGAGCATGCCGCCGGTAGCTACCACGGTGGCACGTGTTCCCAGCTGTTCTTCCATCCGGTCGATGATTCCGTCAATCATCGCGGCGTTTCCGTAAACAGCACCGGACTGCATGCATTCTACCGTGTTTGTGCCAATCAACCGTTCGGGAGGAGTCAGGTCGACGCGTGGAAGCTGGGAAGTGCTTGCAGACAGCGCATCCATCGCCAGGCGGATTCCCGGTATGATCATCCCGCCGATGTAGCCGCCTTTGCTGTCCACTACGGAGAGGGTTGTGGCAGTGCCCATGTCGAAAATCAGGATCGGCCTGTCATAGCAGGCACAGGCGGCGACCGCATCCACCACCAAATCGCTGCCGAGCTGACCCGGGTTGTCAATGCGGATATTCAGACCGGTCTTGAGTCCGGAACCCACGGTTAACACCCTCTGCCCGGTCAGCCGCTCCACCGCCAGTTTCAGAACCGGGGTAATAACCGGAACCACCGAGGCAATAATACTCCCTTCGACTTCCCCTGGCTGGATGCCGTGCATGGTAAACAGCCCCTGCAGCTTGAGCGCGTATTCGTCCTCCGTCTGGGTCTGTTCAGAGGAAATGCGTGCAGTAAAACGCAGAGTTTCCCTGTAAAAGCACCCGATGACAGTATTGGAATTTCCTACATCGATGACCAGTATCATGGACTCAAGTCCTCCTTATCCGAATCTCGTGTCTTCCCCATTATACCGGGGCCCATCCTGTTTTGCAAATGGAACCCTGTCCCATATTTCCTGTTCTAGATTAGGGTAGCTGGGGGAATCTGTCATGTCATTGTTTTTTTATATACAAAAACAGCAGACGAATTTTCGTCTGCTGTTCTTTCTTCGCTGATAATTACTTACGAAGGCCAAGTTTTGCAATGATTGCACGGTAACGCTCAATATCAGTTTTCATCAGGTAGTTGAGCAGGTTACGGCGGCGGCCGACCATCTTCAGAAGGCCTCTGCGGGAGTGGTGGTCTTTCTTGTGGATTTTCAGGTGCTCGGTCAAGTCATTGATTCTCTTGGTGAGAATGGCAATCTGGACCTCCGGAGAACCGGTGTCGCCTTCGTGAATGGCGTTTGCCGCGATAACGGCCTGTTTTTCTTCTTTGAGCATCATGATACTATCACCTCTTTAAAAATTCCCCCTGAATCTCAGCCATGGGCAGGCAATTTTCCCGGATAACGGGCATAATCCCAACGCCGTGAAGCAGGCGGATAGCAGATAAGATTATATCATAACCGGGGGTACTCTGTAAAGCATTTTCTTACGCTACTACTTGAGTTCCCCGATTTTTTTCAGATAGTCGATGGAATTTTGCGTATCCTTGGCAATTTGTGCTTTGAGTTGAGGCACGCCCGGGAATTTCTGTTCCGGGCGGGTGAATTTGAGCAAGCGTACCTCGACGTGCTGTCCGTACAAATCCCCTTCAAAGCCGATGATATATGTCTCTGCCAAAATCTTGTCGCTGCCGATGGTGGGCTTTACCCCAACGTTTGTGACCGCCGGGTACAACTTTTCCCCAACCATTGCAACCGAGGCATAGACGCCAAATTTTGGGACCACGAAGCGTTCGGGCAACACCTGGTTTATCGTCGGGGAATTTATGGTTCTGCCAAGCTGGTTGCCTTTGACCACCTCAAAATCAAATGCAAACGGGCGGTCAAGCAGCTCGTTCGCCTTATCCACCTCTCCCTCGCGGATATATTCCCGAATCCGGGAGGAACTCACCTTCTTCCCGTCCACGCACACCGGCTCTACAATTTCGACGGCAAAGCCGAACCGTTTACCGTCGCGGCTGAGCTGCTGAGCATCCGCGGAAGCATTTTCCCCATACCGCAGATCACTGCCGCAGCAGACCACCTGTGCATGAAGCTTATCTTTGAGGATATCCCGGGCAAATTCTTCCGGAGAAAGGGAACAGAAACTGTCAAACGAGGGTACTACCAGGAAATCCACGCCGAGCGCCTCCATATACCGGCGCTTGAGCGTAGGTGTACGTAGATAGGAAAAGCCCGCCTTTGCCTGTGGAATATGGTCCGAAACCGTGTAGGAGAACACACAGGAGCGCAGATTCTCCCGATCATGCCCGATGATTTTCTCAAGCACCTTGCGGTGGCCCAGATGGACTCCGTCAAAAAAGCCGACTGCTACTGCCGTGGGAAAAGAAAGTTTAATTGTATGCAAATCCGTATAAGTAACCATGGGTATCCCCTTCTTATTCTACTGGAGGATAAAAAATTTTTTGGAGCGAAACGCCCCCCTCGCATCCACGTATGCGAGCGCAATAAACCCCCGTTTCGGCGCATAGACGCGATAATACGGGGCTTGTCCGGGAATCCTGAGACGCGTGGGGTCAAGCTTTACCCCGTTAAAAAACAGCTTTGCCGCGTGCTCATCCAAATCCACCCGGGGATATGCTTCAAACGCCTGCTCCACCGGCAGGATATGCTGTTCAATGGTTCCCGCTCGTACCGCCTGCTCCACCTGCGCGAGCGTCAGGCAGTCATCCAGGGAAAAGCCGCATGCCTGGGTGCGTTTTAGTTCAGTCAGAACAGCCCCGCAGCCGAGACGTTTTCCGATCTCTTCACACAGCGAGCGGATGTAAGTACCTTTGGAACAGGAGACTTCCATGCAGTATTCCTGTTCCCGCTCTCCCACTCCGAGCAAGTCAAGATGATAGATCGTGACCGGTCGGGGCTGACGCTGTATCTCTTTCCCCTCTCTCGCAAGCTGGTAGAGCTTTCTGCCACCCACCTTGACCGCCGAGTACATCGGCGGCACCTGGAGGATCTCCCCCGTAAGCTTTGGCAAAAGAGCACGGATTTCCTCTTTTCCCACTAGGACCTCGCTTGTGGAAAGCACCGTTCCGGTGCGGTCGAGCGTATCCGTGGTCACGCCAAGCTGAAAACACGCCTGGTAAGTCTTATCGTGATCTGCCAGGCAGTCGCATGCCTTGGTCGCGCGGCCGAGAAAAACCGGGAGTACTCCGGTTGCCATCGGGTCGAGTGTCCCAGCGTGTCCAATCTTCTTTGTTTTCAAAACACCCCGCAGCTTTGCGACCACATCAAAGGAGGTGAACCCCTCTTCTTTGTTGATGCACAAAATGCCGTCCGTCATGCTTTACCCTCAAGATATCCGGAGACAGCGTCCAAAATTTTCTGCTTGGCCTCCTGAAGTGTTCCATCCACTGCGCAGCCGGCCGCGCGGGTATGCCCTCCACCACCGAGCCTGCGGCAGATGGCGCCCGCATCACAGCTTGCCTTGGTACGGATGGAAATATTGTACCCGCTTTCGTCCCGCTGCTTGAGAGTGATTCCCACCTCCACCCCTTCAATCTGTCGGGGAAGGGAGGAGATATCATCGATTTCCTCATAGGTCACACCACACCGCTCCATCATCTCCATCGTGACGGGAATCAATGCGCAGCGATCCTCAAAATAGTACTCGAGCGCAGCCAGCGCGCATTTTTCAAAGGCCAGCTTATTTTTCGTCTTGGTGTCAAAGACAAGCTCGTTAATCTTCGCGACCAAATCCGTGTGCTCCATGGTATGGGCCGCAATCCGGTGGCTTCTGGGGGTAGTGTTGGAAAACTTAAAGCATCCAGTATCGGTTGCAATTCCAGTATAAATACAGCCCGCCATTCGAGAAGTCATTTCTATTCCCATCTGCCCGATGATGAGCGCAATGATTTCGGCAGCCGCCGCGCTGTCCGCTTCGAGAAGCAGTTCCTTTGCATATGCGGTGTTGGACGGATGGTGGTCAATGCACATATCCACCCGAGGGTATTTTTCCCGGATCGTCATTCCGAGCAGCTTTTCATCCGCCACGTCGACCGCCAAAACAAATTTCGGTTCAAATTCCACGTGGCGGTAGTCCTTAAACAAAAAGCGAAATTTATCCGGCAGGGGATCCGCGCATTCCACCCTTGCCCGTTTACCCAATACCTGAAACGCCTGATACATGGCGAAGGCGCTTCCCATAGTATCCCCATCCGGGCTTTGGTGGCAGAGAATGACGATATCCTCTGCCGTTTTCAGGCGAGCTGCCGCCTGTTCAATCGTTATTTTCATCGAGTCCGCCATCCTTTTTCTTTATCTGTTCAATCAGGCGGGAAATCTCCGCACCGGTTTCGATGGAATCATCCGCAACAAACACAAGTTCCGGTGCATGACGGAGATTCAGACGCTGTGCGATTTCATGGCGGATAAAACCGGAAGCGTTTTTCAACCCCTTCACCGCGTTTTTTGCTGCATCAAGCCCGTCAAGCGAGCTGACATGCACCTTTGCGAACGAAAGGTCGTTTGTTACCTCCACGTGCACAATCGAGAGCATTCCCGTAATACGGGGGTCTTTCAATATCCGGAAAATATCCGTCAGCTCCCTGCGGACATCCTCGGATATACGGTCAATCTTATGGGTCGCCATCCTTGCTCCCCTCCTTTTCCTTTCTAACAGGAAGGACGAACCCGTCGCGCGGAAATACCGGCGCGGGCGGATTCGTCCCCGATCCCTGAAACGAGAAATTCGTTCCACAATGGTTTTAGTCTTCCTGGTACTCTTCCATAATATACGCTTCGAAGATGTCGCCTTCCTTGATATCGTTGAACTTCTGGAGGCTGACGCCGCACTCGTAACCCTGGGTCACCTCACGGACATCGTCTTTAAAGCGCTTAAGGGTGTCGAGCTCGTCGTCGCCGATGATGATGCCATCACGGACAATCCGGATTTTCGAACCCCTGGTGATCTTGCCGGACTGGACATAGCAGCCGGCGACCGCACCGACGTTGGAAATCTTGTATACCTGACGAACTTCCAGACGGCCCTGCTCCACCTCGCGGATTTTCGGGGCGAGCATGCCCTTCATTGCAGACTTGACGTCATCGATGGCATCATAGATGACGCGGTAGAGATGGATATCCACCCCGTCGCGTTCTGCCTGGTCACGGGCGGTTGGGTCGGGACGGACGTTGAATCCAACGATAATCGCATTCGAAGCGTTTGCGAGCATGACGTCGGATTCGTTGACCGCACCCACCGCGCCGTGAATGACGCGTACGCGGACTTCCTCATTGGAAAGTTTTTCAAGCGACTGTTTGACCGCCTCGACGGAACCCTGGACATCCGCTTTGACAATAATCGAAAGCTCTTTCACCTCGCCCTCCTCAATCTGGGAGAAGAGGTTTTCGAGCGTGACCTTCTGATAGGATTTAAACTGTTCTTCTTTTGCGTCGTGCTTTCTTTTTTCAACCAGCTCTCTTGCCAGGCGCTCATCCTCAACAGCGTTGAACGTGTCGCCGGCACTCGGCGCCTCATCCAATCCGGTAATCTCCACCGGGACGGAGGGGCCTGCTTCCTTGACCTTGCGGCCCTGGTCGTCAAGCATGACTCTTACACGGCCGACCGAAGTGCCGGCAATTATTATGTCGCCCTGGTGTAAAGTACCGTTTTGGACAAGCACAGTCGCGACCGGACCACGGCCTTTATCCAGCCTTGCCTCAATAACAGTACCCTTTGCCAGGCGGTCCGGATTGGCTTTAAGCTCTTTCATATCCGCGACAAGCTGAACCATCTCGAGTAGGGTGTCGATGTTCTGGTGGGTCTTCGCAGAAATCGGCACACAGATGACGTCGCCGCCCCACTCCTCGGGGACCAGCTCGTACTCGGTGAGTTCCTGCATAACCCTGTCCGGATTAGCGTCCGGTTTATCCATTTTATTGATGGCGACAATAATGGACACGTTTGCCGCCTTCGCATGGTTGATGGCCTCAACGGTTTGCGGCATGATACCGTCATCCGCTGCGACCACAAGAATTGCGATATCTGTAACCTGAGCGCCGCGGGCGCGCATCGAGGTAAACGCCTCGTGGCCCGGGGTGTCGAGGAAGGTAATCGGCTTGCCGTTTACCATGACGCGGTATGCGCCGATATGCTGGGTGATACCGCCGGCCTCGCCCTCGGTGACGTTGGCATGGCGGATGGCGTCGAGCAGGGAAGTCTTGCCGTGGTCGACATGGCCCATGACAACGACGACCGGGCTGCGCTCCTTGAGGTTGACGTCTTCATCCTCGCTGTCGTCGATCAGGCGGTCTTCAATGGTGACGATGACCTCTTTCTCGACTTTTGCGCCGAATTCCTCCGCAATCAGGGAGGCGGTATCAAAATCAATGGTCTGGTTGACTGCGGCCATGATGCCGAGTGTCATCAGCTTTTTGATGACCTGGGTGGCTGGGACTTTCAGCTTGGAGGCGAGCTCGCCGACAAGCAGTTCCTCCGGCAGCACGATGTTGAGCGGCTTCTGCTTTGCCTTTTCCAGCGCCAGGCGGCGGAGCTTCTCCGCCTCGGTTTCCCTCTTTGCATACTGCGGCTTACCACGCTGTGCGCTGCGCTGGTTGATCTTTTGCTTTCTCTGCGTATTCTTGGTTACCGGAGTATTCGGTGCGATTTCCTCATAGTGCTCGTTGTACTTATCAAGGTTGACATTGGAAGTACGGGTATCCACATGGCGCAGATTCCTCCCGGTAGATGTGGAAGAAGACTGCGTGGGATTTGACTGGGATTTCACGCCGTTTTGTGCACGGCTTTGGCCCTGCTGAGTACGGCTGTCCTGCCGTGCAGTTTGCCCGCGGCCCCCATTTTGGGGACGGTTTTTCGGGCGGCCCTGCTGGCCCTTGTGCGCACTGCCTTGGCCATTCTGGCGGGCAGAATCCTGGCGCGGCTGAGCCTGAGACTTAGCGGCGGGTTTTTCCTGTTCCGCAGTCTTTTGCGCCGAGGTTTCCGGCCGTTTTGGAGCTTTCTCTTTTTTTACGCCGGATGCAAAGTATTCGTCAAAGCTCTGAACCTGAGTTTTTTTTGTAAAGTGCTCAAACACGATGTTGAGCTCTTCTTCGGTCAGCGCCGTCATATGTTTTTTTGGTTCTTTAAAGTGTTTTGCAAGCAGATCGATGACGTCCTTGCTCGGCACGCCCAGATCCTTGGCGACCTCATGAACTCTATATTTCACCATCATATAAGCATTCCTCCTTGTCTGCCGCGGGGCCAAGCTGACTTATGACCAGTTTTGCAAGCCCCCTGTCACTGATTGCGAGCACGCCCGCCCGTTTTCCCACTTCCATCCAGAGCTCATCCAGAGTAAACGGCAGGTGTGCGGTAGAAACTTCATATTCTTCGCAAATTCTCTCCATCGAGCGGCGCGTCTTTTCAGACAGGTCGGATGCAAACAGCACAATGGCAGCCTTTCCTTCAAACACAGCCCCTTTTACGACGTCAAACCCGAGTAGGAGTTTTCCCGCCCGTTTGCTCAGAGAAATGGAAGACAAAAGCCTATTCATCCTTTTTGAGCTCCTCCTCCAGTCTGTCGTAAATCTCGTCGCTGATGGCTGTGGAAAAGGTGCGTTCCAAGCGCTTTGCCTTACGCGCCTTTTGAAAACACTCTATGTTTTTGCAGATATAAGCGCCCCTGCCTGGCTTACGCCCCGTCAGGTCCAATGAAATTTCCCCCTCAGGGCTCTTGACAACGCGGATCAGCTCCCGTTTGGGATGCTGCTCCCCGCAGCCGGTACACATTCTCATTGGGATTCGCTTTTTCTGCATCAAACCACTCCATTCCTGTATCAGACCATGTGGGACATTTGCCGGACGGCATACAAAGCCGTCCATTCTATCCCTATGTAAGGCTCCGGGGATTTCATCCCCGCTTTGGGATTTACCCCCGTCCTCCCGATGTCCGGCACCGGCAGACGGATAGACCTACTTTGTTCATTGTATCATAAAATACGGTAATACGCGAGTTTTCGAAAAAATTATTCCTCATCCCCCGCCTGCTCAGAGGAATTTTCTTCTTTTGGCTCCCCTATTGGGTCAGATTCGGACTTGATATCGATTTTATACCCGGTCAGACGCGCCGCCAGACGGGCGTTTTGCCCCTTATTGCCGATGGCGAGGGAGAGCTGGGTGTCCGGCACGATGACACGGCAGGAACGCGCCTCCTCGTCGAGGATGGTGACCTCCAGAACATCCGCCGGGGAAAGGGCCGCCGCAATAAACTGCTCCGGCTCCTCAGAATACTTGACAACGTCGATTTTCTCGCCGCCGAGTTCCTCGACAATCTTTGCCACGCGGATACCTTTCGGGCCGATGCAGGCGCCGACCGCGTCGACATTTTCATCCTTGCTCCATACCGCAATTTTCGTCCTCGAGCCCGCTTCGCGGGAGATGGACTTGACTTCGATCAAGCCGTCATAGATTTCAGGCACTTCATTTTCAAACAAACGCTTGACCAGGCCCGGGTGGGTACGGGAAATCATGATGCGCGGACCGCGCTCGGTTTCGCTGACATCGACGACATAGACCTTAATAATCTCGCCCTCGACATATTCTTCGCCCGGCACCTGCTCGGACTTGAGCAGATATGCCTCAGAGCCGTCGATTTCCACGGACACACCGCCGCGTCTTGGGTCAATTTTCATCACGCGCGCGGAGACGATTTCCTGATCGTGCTTCTGAAACTTTTGAAACGCCTGGCCGCGTTCGGCCTCCCGTATACCCTGGCGGATGACATGCTTTGCCGTCTGCGCCGCGATGCGGCCGAACTCCTTGGTCTGCAGCGGAACAAAAACAATGGATTCCAGCTCCGCAGTCGCATCAATTTTGCGGGCATCCTCAAGCAGGATTTCGATTTTCGGATCAAAAACCTCTTCCACGGCCTCCTTGCCGACGGCGACTTCAAATATGCCCTTGTCCGGCTCGATATCCACCCGGACTTCTTCCGCGCCCTCGTAATCGCGCTTGACCGCGATGGTGATGGCGTTTTTAATTTTCTCCAGCAGGTAATCGGCCGGAATGCCCTTTTCCTTTTCGAGCATCGTCAGCGCTTCAAAAAATTCGGTGTTCATTCTCCTTGTCCTCCCATATCGGTGTCATCGTAATCAGGTTCCAATAAATCACACAGCTTCACAGATGCAATTTCGCCTTTTTTAGCTGACATCTGCGTCTGTTCATCCACTTGGATCGTGACCGTACCGTTTTCATAGGAAAGCAGCTCGCCCACAAATTCCCTTTGCCCGTCGACCGGGCGGATAAGCTTGAGGGTGACCGGGGCGCCGAGGAACTGCTCGAAATGCTCTTTTTTTACCAGCTCCCGTTCAATTCCCGGAGAGGAAACCTCCAGATAATAACTCTGGCTGATGGGGTCTGCCTCGTCAAGCGGGCCATCGATGGCGCGGCTGACTTTCTCGCAGTCCGTGACGTCGACGGGAGCATCCTCCCGGTCAATGAAGATGCGCAAGAACCAGGAGCTGCCCTCTTTTTCAAAGCGGACATCCCAGAGAGAGAGGCCAAACCCCTCCACAACCGGCTTTACAAGTTCGGTCACAACGGCCACCGTGTTCGGTCCGTGTTTGCTCTTTGCCACAAAAATCACTCCAACATAAATGAAAGAGTGGGAAACCCCACTCTTTCACTCAATCACCTTGTTTACTGATATATTTTATCATAGATTCCTCTTAAAATCAAGCCTTTTCGCGGGATACCCCGTTTTTTGGGGAGGTATTTTTCATATTTTTTCCGTTGTTCAGCTTTCCATCTGGCGGCCAAGGAAATCCGCTGCGATCTGCATCGCCTTATTTTCTGTTTCCCCCGCTTGGCGGCCGGCCTCTCCCTCCAGCAGCACCGCGGCACCCGTCACATCACCGGAGGAGAGGATCGGGTAAATGACTGCCGCATTGCGGTCAAGCCCTTCCACAGGTTTGACGCTCTCCTTTCCGGAGTACTGGTAGTTCCTGCGCTGATCCATGAGTTCTTCGAGTTCCCCGGACACCCGGCGCTCGAGCACCTCACGTTTGGGGATTCCGTTTGCCGCCACCACATGGTCCCTGTCGGTGATGATGACCGGCATTCCCATGGATTTTGCGAGCACCTCCGCATACTGGCAGGCAAAGGTGGCAAGCTCTTCGATGGGGGAGTATTTTTTAAAGATGACCTCTCCGTTATTATCGGTATAAATTTCAAGCGGGTCGCCCTCGCGGATTCTCATGGTCCTGCGGATTTCTTTCGGGATGACGACACGTCCCAAATCATCAATTCTTCTTACTATTCCGGTTGCTTTCATTCGTGATTTCCTCCGATTACATATTTCATCTTTTTTATAAGCAAATTAGTAACAGTACTGTTATTGTTGCTTTTACAGGGATAAATATGCACCGGTTCCAGTTTTTTTTCGAATGATCATTTATCAAAGGCTCTAAGAAAATTAAGGATAAAAAAGCGGTGGAAAATCCACCGCTTTTTTATCCCGTATCGCGTGTTGATAAGCTGTCATTTTGGGAGAAAATACAAAACCCTTATCCACTCTATTGAAGTATCTGCAAACCCGTATGGCACAAAGATTTTTAAACCCGCGGCGCCCTTCTTATAATGCCGGCGGGCGCAGGCGGATTTTGCCTGTGACCGCTAGAGAACCTACCGGCAAAGTCAAGAAAAATATTTGCTTAAATTTATCAACCATTGATCCCTCATGCTGGTTTTATAGGAAGCAATTCGATATATCCCCCTGATCCAATCGGCTCAAGCTGAATGCGCGGATTTCGATTGTCCCACGAATTACCTAGAAAGGCAGGATCGTATTCCTCGATGGAAGCTTTTATGGATGGCATACAATCATCTTCTTCCGCATACTGCTGCCGGTATCCTTGAGCCGCTTGGGTGCCATTTCGCCAGATGCTATCTTTCCCGGATGACCCGCTGAATGGTACCGCCGCCTGCCACAGAATCTCCTTCGTACAAAACAACCGCCTGCCCCTCTGTTACGGCCCGCTGCGGCTCATCGAATACAAGTTCCACCGTACCGTCAGCCTGTACAAATGCGGTAGCCGGCGCCTCCTTCGCCCGGTATCTCGTTTTGGCGGTCACACGGATTGGCTGCTTTGGTTTGTCATAGGCAATCCAGTTAAAATCCGAGGCAACCAACCGCTTTGAATACAGCCCGGACTCTCCACAGAGCACAACAGCGTTTTCCTGTGGGCATTTTTCACACACATATAAGGGCGAAGGGAGGGAAAGCCCCAGGCCCTTTCTCTGTCCAACCGTATAGCGGATGATTCCCCTGTGTGTCCCGAGCACCTGTCCGCTTGAGTCCACAAACGGTCCGGATGGATAATTCTTCCCGGTATAGCGTTCAATGAATGCCGCATAATCCCGGCCCTGCACAAAACAGATGTCCTGGCTGTCCCGCTTTCTGGCATTGGAAAACCCGTATTGTTCCGCGAGGGCGCGCACCTCATCCTTCTTTTCAAATACACCCAGCGGAAATCGTGTACAGGCCAGTTGTTGCTGGGTCATAAAGTACAAAACATAGCTTTGGTCTTTGTCCGCATTGCGCGCCTTTTTCAGCAGCCAGCGCCCACGGTTCTCATCAAATTCAATCTGTGCATAATGCCCGGTCACAATCGTATCACATGCGAGCAGCTTTGCTCGCTGATACAGCTTTTGAAATTTCAGATAGCGGTTGCAGTCAATACAGGGGTTCGGAGTCTCTCCCCTTTCGTAAGCCTGCACAAAGCGGTCGATGACCGCTCCGGCAAAATCCCGCTTGAAATTGAAGACATAATAGGGGATATTCAGGCGCAAAGCGACTTCACGCGCATCCTGCACATCGGAAAGAGTGCAGCAGATATTCTCCCTGGGAATTCCAATTCCCTCATTGTCGTACAGCCGCATAGTTGCGCCGACACAATCATATCCCTCCTCGAGCATGCGGGCCGCCGCTACCGAACTGTCAACTCCCCCGCTCATGGCAATCAGCGCTTTTTTGTTCATTGTTGTTCTCCTTTTTCCTTCCTGCCGCTGTCCCGGCAGTATTCCCGTTCTCCATTCATCCTATCATCCTGTCAATACACCGCCTGGCCTTGGAGCGCGTGGATTTTTCCACTACAATGCGCTCCCCACTCCTGCCCTAACAGCAGCGGAGCACATCCGACAAGGTCGTGAGTTTCATGTTATGACACACCAAATCCTTGGATAAGGGATAAAAGTGCTTTTGCGGGCAGATATTGCAGGTGCTCGGGGATGCTCTTTCCCGTCCCGAAAATGAATATCTATCTTTCCTATTTGTTTAGTATGAATAAAATCATACTGCGTTGAGCCGCAATTGTCAATCACATGATGGAATGGAATTATATTACGAACCCCGTCATATCCGGAATAAGCACCCCGCTTATCCAATGATATCGCTTCGTTTATGCTCCATGGCGTCGTCGACAAGTTGGCGCAAAGATACCGAATCCATGTACTCCGTAATTACCCGGTAATAGTTTTCCCAAAAGGCAAGCGTTGTACACTTATCCTTCCGTGGGCAGGGGTTTTCCTCTCCCTGCAGGCAGGCAATTGGAGCGAGAGAACCCTCTGCCGCGCGCAGGATATCTCCCGCTGTGAATTCCTCCGGCTTTTTGGCGAGTTTATATCCGCCGTTGTTCCCGCGCAGGCTGTGCAGGAAACCCGCCCTGTGCAACAGGGAAATTACCCGCTCAAGGTACTTGACCGATATGTCCTGCCTAGCCGAGATATCTTTGAGCGTAATATATTCGCCACCCGAGTGCATAGCAAGGTCAATCATCACACGCAGCGCATACCTTCCCTTTGTCGAAATCATATCGATTCACTCCCCTTTTCCCGTGTCGGGTATCAATCCGGAGCTTGTCCAATCAGCACGGTGTCCGCCTTCTGTTTTCTCCTATCATCTTACAAGAAAAGACGGAAGCAGTCAATTTATCTCCGCTTTTCCACCTGTCCTTACCCACATTCAAACTCCCATGATGCCGCGCCGCGCACAAGTTTGGGATAACAAAAAGCATGGGAAGCAATGCTTCCCATGCGGATAGTCAGTTCCGGCGGGAGGACATCCCCTGATGCGGGGAAATTCTGCGATTTATTTCTGTGGGTCGGAGATGACCTCTTTAAACGAAGTTGCAAGCCCCGCAAGCGACTGAATTTCGCTTGGAATAATGATTTTGGTCGCCTTGCCATCCGCAGCCTTTGCAAAGGCTTCCAGTCCTTTAATCTGGATGACCTTGTCGGTTGGAGCCGCTTCGTTTAACAGCTTCAGGCTGTCCGCATAAGCTTTCTGAACCATCATAATGGCCTCCGCTTCACCCTCTGCTTCCATGACTTTCTGCTGTTTGACTGCCTCCGCTCTCAGGATCGCAGATTCTTTCTCACCCTCGGCAACCAGGATCTTGCTTTTCTTGTCGCCTTCCGCACGCAGGATAGATTCCCGTCTTTCACGCTCCGCCTTCATCTGCTTTTCCATTGCATCCTGGATTTCACGCGGCGGAAGGATGTTCTTGAGCTCGACGCGGTTGACCTTGATGCCCCACTTGTCCGTCGCGGTGTCCAAAATCGTGGTGATCTTGGTATTGATGACGTCACGGGAGGTCAGCGTGTTGTCGAGTTCCATCTCGCCGATGATATTTCTCAGCGTCGTCGCGGAGAGGTTTTCAATTGCAGAAAGCGGGCGCTCCACGCCGTAGGTAAACATCTTTGCATCCGTCACCTGGTAGAACACGACGGTATCAATCTGCATGGTGACGTTGTCGCGGGTGATAACCGGCTGGGGCTTGAAGTCCACAACCTGTTCTTTCATGGAAACACGCTTTGCCACACGGTCAATAAACGGGATCTTAAAATGCAGACCGGTTTCCCAAGTGGCATAATAGGCACCCAACCGCTCGACGACATAGACAGTCGCCTGCGGGACAATTTTGATATTTGCCACCATTATAATCAGCAGGACCAAAATCAGCAGAATAATGACAACAAATCCAATGGTTAATCCGCTAAGCATATTTCATACCCTCCTAAAGGTCTTTTTCTTAGTCTGTCACAGGAGACGGAAAAAAAACAGGATCTTTGCAATAGTTTTAAAAATATCCAGGTTGCTTTACACCAGGCGCTCTACGATGACTTTCACCCCGTCTATGCGCTTGACGATAACCTGCTCTTTTTCCTCAATAATCTTCCCGTCCTCTGAACGGGCCGACCAATCGAGTCCGGAGACAAGCACGCGGCCTTCCTCCAATGTGTTGTCAATTTTGTGGACGACAACGCCCACTTTTCCGATGACTCTGTCCGAGTTGGTCTTTGTTTTTTTCACACTGAGAAATTTTTTTGCGAGCGGGCGGGTGGCAATCAGCAAAATCGTGCTTACCACAACAAAGACGATAAACTGGACCGGCAGGGACGCCCCCATCACCGCCGGGATAATCGAAACTACCGCGCCGACAGCAAACCAAATTGCCATCAACTGTACACTCGCCGCTTCTACGACGCCGAGTACAATGGCCAAAATCAGCCAGAAAAGCGGCAGCCACTGTGTACCGAAAAATTCAGGCATTGTTCTGTCCTCCCTTAAAAACTGTAGTGTGCAGGTTTACCCCTCTGTCTGCTGTATGATGTGATACAGCTGAATGATTCGTTCCATTTCCGCCGACAGGACCTTCTTTCCGACGGGGGTGATACAGTACAGCTTTCTACGCTCCACTTCCCGCGTCACCTCAATGAGTCCGTCGTTTTCCATCTTGTACAAAATCGTGTACACGGTTCCGGCTCCCAAGCTGACCCTCCCCTGCGTCAGGCGGGAAGCGTTTTGCATGATTCCATAGCCGTGGTTTTCATGCAGCAGGCTGTAAAGGACCAGGAAACTTGGCTCCGTCATGGGTATATAGCTCGCCATCAGCTTTTGTGTTTCTACCATTGGGAAACCTCCTTTCGCAACGCCATTTATATCAAGCGATGATATATTGCTGTTATAAATATATCCCTTCTCGGTATAACTGTCAAGTCCTCAGGATGTTACGTCTCGCCCGCGATTTGCTGGAGCAGTTCGACAAACCTCCTGCCCGGCTGTGCGAGTGGTTCCCCCTTCGGGTAGATGATGATATCCTTGTGCATCAGGCTGGAGAGCAGGCATTTTTTCATTACCAGGCCGCGCTGTTCCAGATAATCTTTGGAAATGGGAGATGTCCACATGTAGGAGCCCGGCACCCGCTGCAGGATATCGTACTGGCTTCCCCGATCGTAGACATAGATGCGCTTCGCGTGTGCATCAAACCCCGCCCCTTTCTGGATTTGGGAGAGTGGGACCGAGGGAACTTTGATATCCCCTTGCACGATTTCCGGGTACCCGCTGAGCATGTGAAAGGAGATATTCTCATAGGAGGCAAGCGGATGGTCTTTGCTCATCAACAGTTGGGTGGTAAACTGTCGGATGAGTTCCTGCTGAAGCCCCCTGTCCTGGACGCTGTTTAGGAAATACTCCTCATGAATGCTCTGGTACCGGACAATTCCAAAGTCCGATTCCCCAGCAGCCACATCGTTGATGGCGCCCATCGAACTGGTCTCTTTGAAATAGATTTCCATGTGGGGCTTGTCCGAGTACTCCGCAATCAGCCTTGCCGCTGCAACCGAAAGATAAGTCGCCCGTGGAACACTGAAGGCAAACTCCACCGATTCCTCCGGGAACGGGCGCTTATACATGGATTCGAGCTCGTTTACCTGAGAGAGGATGGTGCTCGCATATTCCAGAAATTCTTTCCCCTTGCGGGTTGGCTGGACTCCCTGCGCCGTGCGTTTGAAGATCGTGATGCCGATTTCGCTTTCCAGCTCTTTAATTGCCTTACTCAAATTCGGCTGCCCCATATAGAGGTTGTGGGCCGCCCTGGTAATTGAATTGGTCTTCCCTACTTCGAGGACATATTTCAGATGCGACAGGTTCATGGATATCCTCCATTCCTTTTAGGATATACCGGTCATATCAAAAAAATATTACCCCTCAAAATCCGAGTATGATAAAATAATAACGAAGGGCAAGGAACGTGACGTAAAAATGAAGTGCGAGCATTTTTCCGGCTATCCTGCTTTTCCTACTTAGTATAACATATCCGAAGGCGGATGTGTTCTTTTTCCGGTCCATTTTTTGTATGCAAATATCAAAGGAGGAATTTTGAAATGCGTTTTACATTACCAAGAGATCTTTATCACGGGAAGGGCTCTCTCGAAGCTCTGAAAACACTTGAGGGCAAAAGAGCAATCGTCTGCGTCGGCGGCGGTTCCATGAAGAAATTCGGATTTCTTGACAAAGCTGTCTCCTATCTGAAAGAGGCTGGCATGGAAGTCGAGCTCTTTGAGGGCATCGAGTCCGATCCGTCTGTCGAGACCGTTATGAAAGGCGCCGAGGCTATGATCAAATTCCAGCCGGACTGGATCATTGCAATGGGCGGCGGTTCCCCAATTGACGCTGCAAAGGCGATGTGGATTAAATACGAGTATCCGGAAGTGACGTTCGAGGATATGTGCAAAGTCTTCGGCCTTCCAAAACTGAGAAAGAAAGCGCATTTCTGTGCAATTTCCTCCACCTCCGGTACCGCTACCGAGGTCACCGCTTTCTCCATCATCACCGATTACAACAAAGGCATCAAATATCCGATTGCCGACTTCGAAATCACCCCGGATGTCGCAATCGTTGACCCGGATCTCGCAGAGACCATGCCGAAAAAGCTTGTCGCTCACACCGGTATGGACGCGATGACCCATGCAATTGAGGCTTATGTCTCCACCGCAAACTGCGACTACACCGATCCTCTTGCCCTGCATGCCATCAAGATGATTCAGAACGATCTGGTTGATTCCTATAACGGCGACTTGGCTAAGAGAGACAGCATGCACAATGCACAGTGCCTTGCCGGTATGGCATTTTCCAATGCTCTGCTCGGTATCGTCCACTCGATGGCACACAAGACCGGCGCTGCTTTCGCTGACCACGGCGCACACATCATCCACGGTGCGGCAAACGCCATGTACCTTCCGAAGGTCATTGCTTACAACGCAAAGGACGAGACCGCAAAAAAACGTTACGGCGTGATCGCTGACTTCATGGGCCTTGGCGGAAATAACGACGATGAGAAAGTCCAGCTCCTCATTACATACCTACGCGGCATGAACGACGCTCTGAACATCCCGCACTGCATCAAACACTATGGCGCGGACAGCTATCCGACCGAGAACGGCTTCGTTCCGGAGAACGTCTTCCTCGAAAGACTGCCGGAGATTGCAAAGAACGCCATCGGCGACGCCTGCACCGGCTCCAATCCTCGTCAGCCGAGTCAGGAAGAGATGGAAAAACTTCTCAAATGCTGCTACTACGATACTGAGGTTGACTTTTAAGCATCAATCCATTAAAATTAAATCATTCGAGTACAAGTCTGTAGTTTTCCGTTTTAGGAAACCGGCGGTGGAAAACCACCGCCGGAACTTACAGACTTTTGTCTTTTTCAGTTCCCATAGAATAATTCCCACATTTGATGAGGAAAGGTTTGAAAAGTATGTATCGTATTCTCCGCAAGAAGGTTCTCAACCCGACTGTTACGCTGATGGATATCGACGCTCCCCTGATTGCAAAAAAAGCGGAGCCCGGCCAGTTCATCATCCTGCGCGTGGATGAAAACGGCGAACGTATCCCCCTGACCATCGCGGATTTTGACCGTGAAAAAGGGATCGTCACGATTATCTTCCAGATTGTCGGCGCTACCACAGAAAAACTGAATCATCTTGAGGAAGGCGACTGCCTGCACGACTTTGTTGGTCCGCTCGGTGTGCCTTCCCATGTAGAAGGGCTCAAAAAAGTCGCCGTCATCGGCGGCGGCGTTGGCTGTGCTATCGCCTACCCAATTGCAAAGAAGCTGCACCGTCTCGGCGCAGAGGTACACTCCATTGTCGGCTTTCGCAACAAGGATCTGGTTATCCTGGAAGATGAGTTTCAGTCCGCAAGCTCCAAGTTTGTCATGATGACGGATGATGGCTCCCACGGCGAAAAGGGCCTTGTTACCGACGCGCTGAAAAAACTGATTGAAAGTGGTGAGAAATATGACGAGGTCATCGCCATCGGCCCGCTTATTATGATGAAATTTGTATGCAAGCTCACCAAAGAGTATGACATTAAAACCGTTGTCAGCATGAACCCGATTATGATTGACGGAACCGGCATGTGCGGCGGCTGCCGTCTCACTGTCGGCGGCGAGACCAAATTTGCCTGCGTCGACGGCCCGGACTTCGACGGACACCTGGTCGACTTTGATGAGGCAATGGAACGCGCCACCATGTATAAAAACTTTGAGCGCCACCAGTATGAGGAAACCTGCAATCTGTTCAAGGGGGTAAAAGACAATGCCTAACATGTCCCTGAAAAAAAATCCGATGCCCGTCCAGGACCCAATGGTCCGCAACCACAATTTTGAGGAAGTGGCCCTTGGATATACCCCGGAACAGGCAGTCGATGAGGCAAACCGCTGCCTCGGCTGTAAGAACAAGCCCTGCGTCGGCGGTTGCCCGGTTGCCATCGATATTCCAGCCTTTATCGCCAAGATTAAAGAGCAGGATTTCGAGGGCGCTTATCAGATTATTAGCAAATCCAGCTCCCTTCCGGCTGTGTGCGGTCGTGTCTGCCCGCAGGAAACTCAGTGCGAATCCAAGTGTGTGCGCGGAATAAAAGGCGAACCTGTCGCCATCGGCCGTCTCGAACGTTTTGTTGCCGACTGGCATATGGCACACAACACCGAAGCGCCGGTAAAACCGGAGCCAAACGGCCACAAGGTCGCCATCGTCGGCGCCGGCCCGGCCGGGCTCACCTGCGCAGGCGATCTGGCAAAGATGGGCTACGACGTCTCCATCTTTGAGGCGCTCCATCTGGCAGGCGGCGTTCTGGTCTATGGTATTCCGCAGTTTAGACTTCCGAAAGAGATTGTCCAAAAGGAAATCGACAACCTCAAGGCCATCGGCGTCCATGTGGATACCAACGTCGTCATCGGCAAGACCATCACCATTGACGAGCTGTTTGAGGACGGCTTCGAGGCTGTCTTTGTCGGTTCCGGCGCAGGCCTGCCGAACTTTATGAAAATTCCGGGCGAAAATCTCAAGGGCGTGTACTCCGCCAATGAGTTCCTCACCCGTACAAACCTCATGAAAGCATATAGAGAGGGCAGCAGCACTCCGATTGAGCATGCGAAGAACGTCGCGGTTGTCGGCGGTGGAAACGTGGCCATGGACGCCGCCCGCTGTGCAAAGCGACTCGGCGCGGAGAATGTTTACATTGTCTACCGCCGTTCCGAAGAAGAGCTTCCGGCCAGAAAAGAGGAAGTCGAGCATGCCAAGGAAGAGGGCATCATCTTCAAGCTTCTCAACAATCCGGTCGAAATTCTCGGTGACGAGCACAAATTCGTCAATGGCATGAAGTGCATTGAGATGGAGCTCGGCGAACCCGACGCTTCCGGGAGACGCAGACCGATCCCGAAGGAAGGCTCTGAGTTTGTCTTGGACGTCGACTGCGTCATTATGTCCATCGGAACTTCCCCAAACCCGCTTATCAAGTCTACCACCAAGGGTCTTGATACCAACAAATGGGGCTGCATCGTGGCGGAGGAAGAGACCGGCAAAACCACCCGTGAGGGCGTGTATGCCGGCGGCGATGCCGTAACCGGCGCCGCAACCGTTATCCTTGCCATGGGAGCCGGCAAAAAGGCCGCTGCCGCCATCGATGAGTACATCAAGAGCAAATAACCATTTGGAAATACATATAGGCGCCGCTTTTGCGGCGCCTATTTTTAAGATAAAAACTGTACACCTATGCACAGGAACCTGTCGGTGTTTGCTCTCATAACTTAGGCTTTCTCGGGAAAAACCATATGCCATAAGCGTGCGAAGCAGCTGCCAATTAGTTATTTATGTGCGAAACACGGCCTTATCGTACAGGTGCGAAATCCTGTGTCAAGTTTGCAATGCAAACCGTTATCTTTCAGAATCAAAAGAGACGGGAACAAAATTGTTCTCGTCTCTTTTTCTCTATTTTCTGTTTTCGCTCAGCAGCTTCTGGCGGATATCCCATAACTTCTGGGACAAATCCACGTAGTAGTTGTGCGGATTTTCAAACCGTTTGACCTCGTCCCACTGAAGTTCCACCTGTTTCTTACAGTAAGCGCGGATTTCCTCGGTCGACGGGGACTCATACACGCACTCCCCCTTTTGGAAAATCGGGATAAGCAGCTCCTTTGCTGTGAAATCCGTAAGTGTCTTGCGCTTCCAGGTGTAATCCGGGTCAAAGATTTCGAGCGGCTTCGTATCATCTACCGTCTCGTCGTGGACGCAGAGCAAATCCGCAGTGGCCTTGCCGGTACTGTTCTCATACAGGCGGTAGACCTTTTTGAAATGCGGGGTGGTCAGCTTTGCCGCATTCTCACTGATCTTGATTTTCGGGATAATCTCCCCGTTTTCCTTCTCCACAGCGACGAGCTTATACACTCCGCCGAACACCGGGTCGCTCTTGGAGGTAATCAGGCGCTCACCGACGCCAAAGCTGTCGATACAGGCTCCCTGACCCAGAATATCCTGGATGATATACTCATCAAGCGAGTTTGTCGCAATAATTTTGCACTCCGGATACCCCGCCTCATCGAGCATTTTGCGCGCCTTTTTGGACAGATAGGTCAGGTCCCCGGAATCAATCCGGATGGCACATTTTTTGATTCCTTTGGGCTTTAACACTTCGTCAAACGCACGGATGGCGTTGGGAACGCCGCTTTTCAGGACGCTGTAAGTATCTACTAACAGTACAACATTGTATGGATACAACTCACAGTAGGTTTTAAATGCCGTGTACTCGTCGTCAAACATCTGTACCCAGGAATGCGCCATCGTTCCTGCCGCCGGCGTCCCATAGTATTGGTCGGCCAACACGCAAGCTGTTCCCGTACAGCCGGCGATATAGGCCGCCCGTGCGCCGAGCACCGCGCCGTCGGCTCCCTGGGCGCGGCGGGAACCGAATTCCGCAACCCCACGCCCATGTGCGGCGCGCACGATGCGGTTTGCCTTCGTTGCAATCAGGGACTGGTGATTGAGGGCAAGCAGGACATAGGTCTCGATCAGCTGGGCCTCGATCGCTGGGGCGCGCACGGTCAGAATCGGTTCATGCGGGAAAATCGGAGTCCCCTCCGGCACCGCGTAGATATCCCCATGGAAGCGGAATGTTCTGAGGTACTCAAGGAAATCCTCAGTAAAAACGCCTTTTGTCCGCAAAAAGGCGATGTCCTCCTCACTGAAATGCAGATTTTTGATGTAGTCGATGACCTGCTCTAGCCCTGCCGCAATGGCAAAGCCCCCGCCATCGGGAATGCGGCGGAAGAACACATCAAAATAGGTGATGCGGTCTTTGAGTCCGGTGGTGAAATACCCGTTTCCCATGGTCATCTCATAAAAGTCGAACAGCATCGTATAATTTTGCCTGATATCCATTGTAAACCCTTCCTTATCGGTTGATAATCTTCATCTGAAGCCCTTCCATCACATCAAGCGCTTTCTCATGAAGGCTGGGGTCATTGCTCGCGGTACACCGCGCGTCGATGAGAATTTCTGCCTGAGGCAAAGCCGCCTTGGCAATTACGGCGTTGGAAATCACACAGATGTTGGAGACAACACCCGCAAGTTCCACCGCATCATAGGAATGCTCCCGCAGGTAATCCGCAAGCTCCACCGAGCCGAAGGTACATTTGTTCAGGCAGGCGACGGCGTCCTTTTGATACGCCGCCGCTTTTCCGTACAGCTTCCATCCCTCCGTGCCTTGGAGACAGTGCGCCACAGGGAGGTTTCTCCCCTCCTGTGTCTGTAGATAGTCTTCTCCGTGGGTGTCAAAGGTAAACAGAATATCCTGTCCGTTTGCCAAATAATCCTCAATTTTTTTGCAGATAGCATCTTCCAGCGCCTTTGCTCCATGAAAACCAAGGGAGCCGGATACAAAATCCTTCTGATAATCGACTACAATCAGCAATTTTTTCATTTTTTCGTCCTCTTTGTATAAAAATCGATGGTTTTTCCCATTAATCCAAGAAAGTCACGACCTCGGCCAGCGGCCTTCTGGGACGCTGCTGCGGCTGCTCCGCCGGGTATCCGATAGGCAGGATAGCGATCGGGCGCAGTCCCGGCCTGATATGTAACACCTTTGAGCAGAGCTCCTCATCAAAAGATCCAATCCAGCAGGAGGCAAGCCCCAACCCATGCGCGCAGAGCAGGATGTTTTCCACTGCGGCGGCTGTGTCCTGAATACAGTACAGTCGTTCTCCTCGCTCGCCGTATTTCGACGCACTGCGTGCCGCATCCAGACAGACAACAAAAAACGCGGATGCCTGCGCCGGCCAGGAAAAGGAAAAGCACTCGCAGAGCTTTTCCTTCAGCGCCCTTTCCCGGATGACAAAAAAGTGCCAAGGCTGAAGGTTTCCCGCATTCGGCGCACTAAGCGCTGCCTGAAGAAGCTGGTGGAGCATCCCCTCCGGAACCTCTTGCTCGGTAAAGCTGCGTACAGAACGCCTTGTGTGAATCAACCATTCAAAATCCATCTCCATGTTTTCTTCCCCTTTCGGTTCCTTAAATTGCTGTTTTTTCCCAGGCCTGAAGGCATACGGTAACACTCTGCCGCTCCTATTCCCCCGCCATGTGAAAATGAGGTTCATTCGGATTTGCTGTTCTTATTATCCCATGAGTAATGCGACATGGGATATTTGGCCATCGCCGCTGGCAGTTCATCAGAATAAACGTATCAGAAACGCTCTGCGTTTCTTAGCTCAGCATAAACGCGCACTAATTTCATCCGTCTCACTTGGATTCATTAAGTGCTTCTATTATACCACGATGTGGGCAAACAACAAGCCGAAGAATCCCTTAGAATAACCGACTATTTTACTCTGGTTTGTGCAGGATGACAACAGGTAAAATTCAAAAATCCCCCGTACAAAAAGTACGGGGGATTTTTACGGGAGAAACGCGGGTTATCTTCTGTTTTTCATCTCAATCATGTCGCCGTAAACTGGGGTCGGCATACCGAAGCCGCCGGAGATATCCATGATCTGGCCGGTGGTATACGCCGCATCGTCGCTCGCAAAATAGACGACTGCCGCCGCTATTTCCTCCGGCTTGCCCATTCTCTTAATTGGGGTGTGCTTGAGGAAAAAGTCACGGAATGCAGGAGTCAGGTTGTCGGTGACTGCATCTGTTGCAGTCATGCCGGGCAAAACCGCGTTGCAGCGTATGTTGTTTCTCGCCTCCTGCACGGCAATCATCTTGGTCAGGTAGTTGATGGCCGCCTTGCTCGTCGCATAGGAGGTCTGGGAGATATCCGGAATAATCCCGCCAATAGAGGAAATGTTGATGATGCTTCCGCCGCCGTTTTGAATCATATGCGGAATGGCTGCTTGGGAGGAAAGGAATACGCTTGCCAGGTTTGCCTCCAGGTTGCCGATGAAATCGGAAAACTGGGTGTGCTCAATGTCCAGATCGATTTTCGGGTCGGAGGTTCCGAAGTTGTTGACAAGCACGTCAATCTTCCCCTCATTTTTCACTACCTCTTCCACCATGCTCTGATAGGTCTCATGTTTGTAGGCATCGTTGTATACCGTCTTGACGGTATAGCCCTGATCGGTCAGCTCCTTTGCACGGGCAGCGGCGCGCTCCATATTTCTGGCACCCATGTAAACGACAGCACCCTCTTTGGCACATGCCTGAACGGTAGCAAGCCCAATTCCTCTGGTGGATGCGGTGACTAAGACGACTTTACCCTGTAATCTCATGATACTCTCTCCTTTTTCCCTTAAAAATTCCTCTTTTGGAACAGCATTCTCTGTTAATATTTTATCAAATAAACCAAATTTTGTAAATGACTAAGTGAAAACATATTATGAAAATTTCATATTCAAAACGTATGATTTTGAGTCTTTTATATGTAATCAATATATTTCATTTTTTTAAGCCACTGCGCCAACCTCTCTTGGAATTACAGCCGTTCATCACTTAAAAATCGGACTGGTTTCCGGTGGCAAAATGATTTTGCGCTTCTAAATCCCATTCTATTTACATACCATGGTGATACAAAGATGTTGTCCAGAAATGAGATAGAGGAGGATTTATGATGGCGGAAGAAAAGAAAATGATGAAAATCCCGCACAATGTGATTTTGGAGGACAGAAGAGTTCTCACCGTGTCTGGGGTGACGGATATCGACAGTTTTGATGAGCAGACAGTCATCCTGTTCACTGATTTGGGAGAGCTGACCGTCAAGGGAGAGGATTTGCACATTAACAAGCTCAATGTCGATTCCGGGGAACTGAGCGTGGAAGGGGATATCTATGCCCTTTCTTATGCAGAGCAGGACCATAAACAGAGCGGCGGAGGAATCCTTTCCAAGCTGTTCCGATAGAGGGTGACAGGGTATGGGGATATCAGTATCCCAGCAGACAATCACATTTTTACAATCCCTGCTCCTCGGCGCTTCCCTCGGCATACTGTACGATGTGTTCCGAATCCTGCGCCTGATGATCCCCAGTGGCAAGGTCATTTCCTTCTTGGAGGATATTCTCTATTTTACCCTGTGTGGAGTCATCACCTTTGCGTTTTTGCTTGCTGTCAACAATGGCATCATCCGGGCCTATCTCCTGGCCGGCGAAGTACTCGGCGCAGTTGCCTATTACCTTACTGTTGGAAAGCTCGTCTACAAGATTGCGGATAAAATTATATCCCTGATAAGAAAAGCCCTGCACATGTTATACCGCATTTTTTTATCCCCGTTTGTACGTCTGTTTTGGGCTATCTCTCGTACTATCCGAAAGCTCACTTTAAAAATCACAAAAAAGTTTTCAAAAAACACAATAAAATCAAAATATCGCTTGAAACATCGCCGCCGACTATTGTATAATGTGGTTAAATATCATGCACGCAGTATAAAACTGCGGCGGCAAAGGGGAGCGAGACGGCTTGAAAACAGCAAGAAGAAGTAAAACGGGTTTTCTTTTGAAAATTGCCATTTTGGCTTTTGCTGTGTATTTTGTGATTGCATTTGTACAGCTCCAGCTGGATTTGCAGAAAAAGCAGCAAACCCTTGCCGAAGTCCAGGCAGCGTGCGAACAACAGAAGTTGTCCAATGAAGAAAAGCAAGCCTTTCTGGATGACGAAGACAATGCCGATTACTACGAACGCATTGCGCGGGAAAAACTCGGCTATGTCGGCGCGGGAGAACGGGTTTTCATTGATAAATCGGGCAACTAATGGTCCCCGGTAGGAAAAGCGGTTAACAATTTAAGGGAGGCAGTTTTTGTATTTATGCAGCTTGAAACGGGTAGTATTTTAGAGGGTAAGGTAACCGGTATCACAAAATTCGGCGCATTTGTCGAATTGCCGGGCGGCAGAACCGGCATGGTACATATCTCCGAGGTTGCGGCGACTTATGTCAAGGAAATCCGGGATTTCGTAACAGAAAACCAGATGGTCAAGGTAAAAATCCTGAACATCGGTGAGGATGGAAAAATCAGCCTTTCAATGAAACGCGCAGTTGACAATCCGCCTCCCCACCAGCAAAAGCGCAGACAAGGGCCGAGAACCGACAGTTTTGAGTGGAACAGTAGCAGGCGTTCGAACCAATCGAACGATAAGATGTCGTTTGAAGACATGCTCAACAAATTCAAACAGACCAGCGACGAAAAAATGAGCGACTTAAAACGTGTGACGGAATCCAAGCGCGGAAGCGGCGGATACGGCCGACGCGGCGGCTCCAGAGGATAAAACATAAGAGGATGCGGTATTTCACTGCATCCTCTTTCGTTTTGCCAGTTAAAAATCCAGGCGGAATACGCACTCTCCGTTTTCCATTCGCCCATCATCTTTGAATTCGAAACTTTAATACAACTCTGGCCCAAGTATTATCTGGATCAAAACTGAGATTCACACGATGGGACGGTGCCGCCTCCTGCTTGATGCGCTCGAGAAGCATCTCCATGATTCTGCGGCCCTATCCGCGGGACTGGTATTTTTCTTCCACCATCTTTCGGTAAATCCAGTATTCATGTTTTTTGTAATCGAGTGCGTACATGACAAACCCAATTGAACGCTCTCCAGCATAGACAGCAAGCGGGACGCAGTCCGGCTTTCCCTTGGCCTGTGCCAGGGAAACGGAGTATGGCGCGGCAAAACGGCGCTGTTCCTTCTGAAAATGTAAGCATCTCATAATCCCCTCCTATGATTGTTTTTCACTGTAACATGAATTGTTCTGTTTGTCATGAGTCAATTTGGATGAAAAGAAACCCATGTTCCTGTGCGTTGTGTCAGGCTGTCAAAAAAACGGACCTTGTGGTATAATAGTTGCGGAAGCAACTATTATACTTATTTTTATGGCTTGCCATACGGCGACGGCCGATGATCCCATTCACGCTTTGCGTTCATGGGGTAATAAAAGCATTTAGCGAGAAATTATGCCTGATCCACTTTGTAATTCGAAGTACAGCGCGATTCGCCAAATGGGCATGGTTTCTTATAACCGCTTCAAGAATTTTTGGTGTGTGCATTTTTAACATACAACAAATAATCACAAGAGGCGGCCTTTAACTTTTGTATCAGCGGCTGTCCTATCTGTCCTGTCTAAAAGCGCATAAATTACTGCGCACCAAGAAGATTTGAAATTATTATCGCCGTAGTCCGGCGTCAGAAAGGTGTTTTAAGCATGGATATGACCTATGAAATTGATATCAAAGGAATAAAGCGCACTCTCCCGCTATGTAAGGTGAGTGATGAGCTGTATATCGGCGCATTTGTCATTTTCGGCGATGTGGAGCTGACCGAGCATTGCGCCAGAGAGCTGCTGAAAATCGCTCCGGAACATGATATCATGATTACCGCGGAATCTAAGGGTATCCCTCTTGTCTACGAGATGGCAAGGCAGGAGCAGGCCAACCACTATCTGATAGCCCGCAAGGCTCCCAAGTTGTACATGAAAAACGTCGTTTCCACCGAGGTTCACTCCATCACGACCGCCAAAAAGCAGCAGCTGTTCATTGACAGTGAGGATATGGAGCTGATGAAGGGCAAGCGCGTCCTGATTATCGATGATGTCATTAGCACCGGTGAATCCCTGCGTGCAGTGGAAAAACTCGTCAAACATGCGGGTGGCAATATTGTCGGCAAAATGGCGATCCTATCCGAAGGCGACGCCAATCTGCGAGACGACATCCTCTGTCTGCAGCATCTCCCCCTATTTAACCCGGATGGTAGCGAAAAATAGGAATACAAATTTATCAAAAGCGCATGGATGATTCACCCATGCGCTTTTTTCTTACAGCAATACCAAAATTGCAAACTCCCAAGTCCACAGTGGCAGCCTACTCAATGCCACCTGTCTTATAAAGAGCAAGCGTTCTTTTCATAGACACCCACCAACAACCGGATTGCCTTCATCGCATCCTACCGTGCATGTCTCTATCACAGCTTCCATGAGCTGCCTGCAGGGTAGGCCGATTGGCATGTACAGCTCGATTATATGGATATCTTTGTTGTTTTTACCTTGGCATCCCGATTATCGGAAGAAAGGTGAGCGTAAAGATTCGTCTCCCACGCGGGCAGATAGGGATGGTGCCGCAGATACAGCCGGTATCCCGGATACAGCCCGTGGACGAGCAGCGGCAGGTCGAACAAATCCTCGTTGCGGTGATAGCAGGAGATAATCAGTCCCGGATGGCAGCGGGCAATCATGTCCCTGCAGCCAAGCAGTGTCCGGCGCTCCGCCCCCTCGACGTCCATCTTGATGAGGTCAAACCGTTCCGCCGGATACACGGCGTCCACACTGCTGACCGAAATCTCCACATTCCCCGCTGCCCCAAGTGCGGAGTTCCTCCCCGCCCTGCGGCAAAACCGCAGGGTATCCGGCCGACTCCATGCTCCAAGTGGATGCAGGGTGATGGGAAAGTCTGCTCCCTGCGCATAACGTTCTAGCTTTTTGAAATTTTTGCTGTCCGGCTCCCAGGCGTCCGCCTGAGCCGGTGCTCCTGCATGCTCTGCAAACTCTCGGAGGGTGTCCCCATCATATGCTCCAAGGTCCAGATAGCGCATCTTCGGATGCACGTCGAGAAGCTCCCGATAGACTTCTTCTTTCGGCGTGGTAATACGCCGGAGAATCTCCCCCCTGCCATTTAACTTAAAGCGAATGGTATCCTCAAATACCTTCCGGGACTGCTCATCTGCCAACAGGCCGTAAGCTTGCTCCAGCTCTTCCTCATGTTCTTTCACAAAAGCGCTATCAAACAGCCCATCCCCGATCACCGGCACGTCGGGCAGGTACAGCTCCCGCTCCTGCGCCATCCGGTGGATTTTCTGCATCATCGGCTCGTCATGCACGGCAAAGGCGACGAGTGCCATAAAGTCCCCGAAGCGCCGTACCGCCTCATCATAGCGGAGCACCTCAAAGCCAAGAAAGGAGTGTCCGCGGACATATTCATCGCTGGCAAACACCCCGTCTATCTTTTTCCCCATGGAATCGAGCACACGCTTGATTTTTTCTGCGCCGTCCCCCATGCCGTATAAAAGTACCGGTTTATCTGTCTGACGGATTTTTTGCCAAACAGTGATTTCCTGCTCGAGAATCTCTTTTACCATCCATACATTCCCCCGTCACAGCAAAGGCGTTTTGCACGATAGGTGCAAAACGCCTGATATGCTTTCAATAAATCAGAACCGGTAATCGCCGTCCTCGCTGTAGAGCAGATAGCTCTCCAACCCGGCTGACGCCGCAGCGGTGATCTGCGCCCCCACCTGTTCTTTGGAGTAGCTCCCACCTTCAATCACTGCTGTCAACTGGGTGGAAGAAGTAGTCCCCAAGATAGTCTGAATCTGTGCCAGAATCGCACGGACTGCTTCTCCAGGATTTTGTCCAGGGGCGGAGATTGACTGCCCGCCGACAGTGATGGAACGGCCAAGTTCAGAGGGCAGAATCGTCAACGCCAGATTTTGCGCGCCAAGCGCAAGGACACTTCCACCGTACTGGTCGGCCTGTTCCTCAATTGCCGCCATAGCCGGAACCTGCACCAGAAGCTTTGCGTCCTGCTCCCCCAAATCCTGCTGGAGCGAGGTGATAAATCCCTTCAGAGCCTCCTGCTTTGTCATGGTATTGGCTTTGCTGCCGTAATCCGTCATATTGAGCGCCTGCCCGGAGGGGAACTGGACGGAGTCGAGCATGACACCCGTGCAGCCCAAGGAAACAAGCTCCTCTGACAAATCAGTGATATATTTCTGCGCAGCATCAGAATACGGGTTTAGCCAGCGTTTTCCGCCGTCATACTCGGCTCTGTCAAGCCAGACATAGGAGGTATCCCCCTTGTAGCGGACAACCGCATCGGAGGAGCCGGTCAGAGCCCCCAGATATTTTGCTCCCGGGTCATCCTGGAAGGCATGGAGCTTAGCGGTCACAGTAATACCGCTTGCAGTAAAACGCTCAATGACCGCCGGAAGATCAATCGGATTGGAAGAGATAACGCCTGCATTGACAGCGGTCTCCACTTTTGAATCATAGTAAATGACGCCGTCTTCATCCTTGAGCTCGAGTACGACATTGTTGATGTCCAGAGCCTGCAGCTGAGAAATCAGCGTGTCAATCGAGGAGGTGCTGCGTACCGCGCTTGCAGGCAGGTACGCCGAGTGCGTTGCTGTCACCGCCACAGCCCCGGATCCGGAGGATTCTTCCGAGGAGGATTCTTCCTGCGAGGAACTGCTCAACACCGAAACCAGTGTGGAGGAAGAGGAAGCCGGGTCGATTTTTCCCGATAAATAATCGGAAATCGGCCCAATCACACTAAACCCCACAAAAAACAGCGCAAGGCAGCCAATCGTAATCAGGACTACCTGCAGGGGACGGACCCTGTGCTTCCCGGTCCGGTAAATTCGGTTATAGCGTTTAATTTTTCTGGTTCTCTTCATGAAACTCTCCTCCGCAATCAGACCGGGAGCTGGTGCCCGATAAGTCCATAAAATGCAAGTGACAAAATGCCAATATACAACAGAGTAATGGGAAGGCCCTGAAACGCTCTGGGAACCTGCTTAAGGGAAAGAACCCTCTGGCCTTCTCCTACCAGCAGCAAAGCAATGGTAAAACCAATCGCCGAACCCACGGCAAAGCCAAGAGCATGAGGAAAGGTCAAGATCCCCTGCATGGCAATCAGGGAAGCGCCGATGACGGCGGTATTAAAGGAAGCAAGCCGCAGCACGCGTTTCATCTGTTCATATTGCTCCGGCTTGAAATGCTGATAATATGCAGTCATGGGAATAAAGACAAGGGATACACAAAGCAGGTAAATCAGCGGATAAAATGCATATAAGAAGCCGACAGTCCGAAGAAGCCGGTAAATGCCCCATGACAGGCAGGTTGTAACAACCATCACAACCGAGAGCACCCAGGCAAAGGAAACCAGATAGACGGGCTTCCTAACAATCATCATCGTCTTACCGATGCCGAGTCCTCTGGTAAAGAGGAGGTTTTCTACACTGAGTGCCATCAGCATATACACAAAGAAATCGCCAATCATCGCTGTCATTCGCGTTCCTCCTCTTCTTCAAACTCCTCGAATTCCTTTATTTCCGTCTTCACCTCTTCTTCCACCTCTCCCAGACGGTCAATCAGGCGTTTGCTGATTTCATTTCCCTTTTGAAAAAGGGCCGCCAAAAATGCCACGACAAAAAATCCTCCGAAGGGGTAGAGAATTGTTTCAATCCGGAAACCGCCTCCTACAGCAACGCCGAATAGCGTCCCCGCGCCCAGAAATTCCCGCACCGCGGCGACAAGGAAGATGGCGAGGGTAAAACCCAGGACCTGGAAAATTAAATCTACCACTAGAAACCCCCGCTTGCGGCGCCCTGCAAATAACTGGGCACGGGTAATGGGAATGGAGTTGACCACCACCATCGGCAGGTAAATACCGACCAGTCCCATTTCCGTCGGGAAATAGCGGCGGATTAAGAAAGCCGCCGGGATATAACTGATGGCTGCACAGATCATATACAGCAGAGTCTGGGACCAGTGATCGCGTTTGCTTTTTACAAACAGCGACAGCAGCATGGTCGGAATCATGGTAATAGCCATGCCGATGGAAAGTACCAGCGCATTTTTCAGCGTCGTGCTCGCCACAATGACCGGGGCAAGCGCCAACCCATTAATGAGCACGGGGTTTTTAGTCAGTAGTCCGTTCATTGGAGCCATTTTACGCCGGTTCTTTTTTAGAAGTGACAGGTTCATCTGCGTGAGACCCCCCTTTTGTCAGTTTTGTCCCTCTTGCCCGGGTTTAGTCTCTTCTTTTGTCTCTTTCGGATGTTTCCCGTATGGAGAATTCTCCTCTTTTTTCTTGGAGGATAACACATCCAAGGCAGCCTGCGCCTGTTTGGTATAGTTCTTTGCAAACGCCAAAGAGCGCTGTTTGAGCTGTGTCCTGTGGTAATAAAAATAGGTGCAGGCACGGTCCAGCAGCGGGCAGATGCTGTTGAGGACGACAATTGCAAAGCAGGCCCCTACCTCAAACGCCCCATAGCGGGAAAACAGCATCGTGACCAGACCCGCCAAAAAAGCATATATTATCTTAGCAGGCTTTGTTTTAGGGGCGGTTACCGTATCCCCTGCGATAAAGACTGCGACAAAGACAATTCCGCCGGAGACAAGCTCATAAAATGCGGAGCCGATCCGGCTGGACATGACTCGCGGGAACAAAAAGGCGTAAGCTCCCATTGTTGCAAGCATCGTGACGGGGACGTGCCAGCTCACCGAGCCGAGTGCAAGGAGTAATAACAGACAAGTTCCGACGACTAAAATATTAGTAACCCCCATCGGCCCCGGGAATTTGCCGAGTATCATTTCCATTTTGCCAAAATTGGGGATTCCCTCCAGCTTGAGCATCGCAGAGGTGCTTTCCACAAGAGTCGTGCTGACCTCGCTTTCAAGTCCCAGGTTTGCAAAGGGGAGCGGGTAGAAAAACATCTGCTTGGAAAACGTAATGCTCAAAAAGGCAATTCCCACAGCCGCAGGATTAAAGGGGGTTTTTCCAAATCCTCCAAACGGCCATTTAGCTACCACGATTGCCACAAATGCCCCGACAACCGGCACATAATACGGAATTGAGGCAGGCATGAGCATTGCCATTGTAATTCCCGTGACGAGCCCGGAAAGATCGAGCGGTTCCACTCTGCGTTCCACCAAAAACATACAGGCCATGTCCAGTAGGTAACAGGCAAACCCGCTTATCGCAGTCACTATCAAAGCGCGCAGGCCGTAATAGTATACTGACATTACCACAAGCGGCGAAAGCGCAATTAGCATAGTTGTCATCATCCATGGGACGGAATTTTTCCCGCGCACAAATGGGGCGCTGGTAATCTTAGCTCTCATGTCCGTCACCTTCCTCCTGTGTTTTCTCCTGCTTCAGGTGTTCCTTGGCATCCCTGAGATAGGAGAGCAAATCAATTCTGGATGGGCAGACATAGGAGCAGGCCCCGCATTCAATACAGCTGTCGAGCAGGTATTCCTGGCATTCCTTATATTGGCCCGCCTTACTCAGCATGTATAGATAATATGGCATCAGGTGCGCCGGGCATGCATCCATACAGTGAGCGCAGCCCATACATTCAAAATGCGTCTTACGCGGCGAGCGCAGCACCGTAATCCCCTTGGTTGCATGCCCGACCGGGATTTCACTGTTGATGACGGAAACGCCGTTCATGGACCCGGCAATGGCGATTGTATCCGGCTTGTATTTGATTTTGCAGACTTCCAGCACTGCGCCGATTGGGGTGCCGATTGGCACTTCCACATTCATAGGTGTTTTCAGGCAATTGCCGGAAACGGTGATAATCGCCGTGTGGTGAGGAATCTCCAGACAAACCGCCCGATAAAGATGGTACAGTGCGCCGGCGCCTAAAAACAAAGTCGGCTGTTCGGCTTCCGCCTTTTCCTGCATCGTATAACGCACCGGGTACTTGCCCCTGACACGCTCCACCGGGATGTCTTCAAACTGTTTTGGAAACTGGTAGCCGAGTTCCATGTCCCGGATATAGACGCAGATGCTCTTTTCCTTTGCAGAAAGTGCGTTTGCCGCAATCTTCAGCCCCTTGACCACTTCCTCAGAGTGGTATCGCAAAACGGCCATCGCCGCACTCTGGTAGGGTTCATCCTCCACCGCATCGGCGACGACTCGGGTCACACCCCGTGCTTTTGCCTCTTCCAGTTTGTCGGCGACAGGCCGTCCATCAAGCTCACAGATCACGCCGAATCTGCGAGCAAGCTCAATAATCTTTTCAAAACGCACTCCATCGGCGCCCCGTTTTTCACTTTCCTCAAATTCGGAGATAATCGAATCGATCTTCGTGATTCTCGCACATCTAGTCTGTCCAAGATAAGGGAGGTCGAGAGTGATTTCCTCCTTGAAAAAGCCATTGATGGAGGGGTAAAAATAATCTCCGTTTGCTTCATTTTGAAAAAAAGGCTGCTCCTTAAACACGTTGAACCCCTGCTCAAAGAGCAGTTTAGCGGAAGGAATCAGCGGAATATATAGATACTCCGGGTCGTCCATTTTGAAAATCCCGGAGGAAAATGCAGGTTCTTTGTACTGGGTCGGCATGATACCGCGCTGGTTGCCCATAATCATATTATCTGCTCACCTCTCGTTGCGGGCCGCCGAGTGTGCGGCCCATACTCTATGAAAATCACTGCGCCGTACCGCACGCACACGGCCGCGCATAAGGAGTCGATTGCACTTGAAAATTGAATGTATCGGCCAAAACAGCATGAAAGCAACGCTCACCAAGGCGGATATGGAGCGCTACCACGTCACCTATGAGGAGCTCAGCAGTGAGAGCCGTGCGACCAAAAATCTGATCTTATCCATTTTAACCCGGGCCAAACTACAAACCGGGTTTGACGCTTCGAGTGGAAAACTGCTTGTGGAAGTGTACCCAAGTGAAGACGGCGGCTGCATCTTTGCCTTTACTGTGCTGAGTACTTCCTATCCCCATGCACAAAACCCGGAAAACCCCCTGGTCTTTGCCTTTGAGGAAATCGATCCGCTCTTTTCCTGCTGCCGCCGCGCCAAGGAAGAACTGCTCTCCTCCATTCGCGAAAGTTCCCTGTACCAGACAAAGGGCGGTTATGTACTGCTTGTCTTACCAAATAGCGGCTGTTCCGGGCAGATTTCCAGGCTGCTGCTGGAATACGCAAAACCGCTCAAAAGCGGAAAATATGTCAAAGCCTATTACGAGGAGCATGCCAAGCCGCTCATTGAAGAACGAGCCGTTTCCCTGCTCGCCTCCTGTACTGGATAGTGTTTAGCCGCGGAAGGATTCTTTGGCTATCCGCGTAAGCTCCTCCACTGCGTCGCGGTAGTCGGTTTTGGAGAACAGCGCGGAGCCCGCAACGAGGACATTTGCCCCTGCCTTGCACACAGTCCGAGCAGTTTTGGCAGAGATTCCGCCGTCCACCTCGATGTCGAGGGCAACGCCCTGCTGCTTGGCAAGCTCATACAGCTCGGCCACTTTTGTGACCGGGCCTTCCATAAACTTCTGTCCGCCAAAACCGGGCTCCACGGTCATCACCAGCGCCATCTCGATATCCCCAAGATATGGGACAATGACGCTTGCCGGGGTTGCCGGTTTGACTGCAAGGCCCGCCGCCTTGCCAAAGGAGTGGATTTTGTCAATCGTCGCGCGAATATCGCTGTCACATTCCGCGTGAATGGTGATAAGATCCGCTCCTGCTGTTACATAGTCCTCCACATAGCGAAGCGGATCGGAAATCATCAGGTGTACGTCAAAGCGCGCATGGGTGTGCTTCCGCAGAGCGGAAATCACACAGGGGCCCATGGAGATATTCGGCACAAAATGCCCGTCCATTACATCCAGATGGAGAAGCGCCGCGCCCGCTGTATCCATTGCACGAACCTCATCGGCCAGGCATGAAAAATCCGCAGCCAACAGGGAAGGTGAAATCTGTATTTCCATGGTGAGACCTCCAAATTGCCCACAAGCGGACACTGATTCTTTCAAGTATAAGGATGCAAACTGCCGTGCCTTCGGTTTCTGTCATGGACAGACGGTCTTTTTCATGGCAGCGAAAGTCTGCCAAAAAAACACGGATTTGATGACTTATCTGCGCTTTTTCGCGAAACTGATAAATAATCATATCTATTTTAAACCAATTGAACAAAAAGGTCAATAAAACCCAAAGGTTTCAGCGGAACTCTTTGCAAAATGTTTTCTTTATGATACAATTTATTTAGAAATATTCAAAATAAAGGGTAAAGGCAGGGAAATTATTATGGATAAACGCCAATTTGACCGTCTTGATTCCAAACTGTCCCGTCTGGCTTTCGGCTGTATGCGACTCCCGAAAACATCGGAAGGCAAAATCGACTATCCCGCCGCGCAGGAAATGGTGGATTACGCTATGGCCCATGGCCTGAATTATTTCGACACCGCCTATGTCTATCATGACCAGGATTCGGAGAATTTCGTCGGCCAGGCGCTGAAAAAATATGACAGAAGCTCTTTTTATGTGGCGACCAAGCTCCCTCTTTGGCTGTGTGAAACCAAGGAGGATATGGAACGCATCTTCAACGAACATCTGGAACGCCTGCAGATGGATTACATAGACTTCTATCTTCTGCACTCTACCAATCGCGGTGTGTACCCGAAATGGGAGAAGCTCGGCGCCTACGAGTTTATGGAGCAGAAGAAAAAAGAGGGAAAAATCCGCAACATCGGCTTTTCCTTCCATGCGGACAAGGAACTGTTGGAGGAAATCCTCTCCTCTCACCATTGGGATTTCTGCCAGCTGCAGATAAACTACCTCGACTGGCACAATGGAGACGCGAAAGAGCTCTATGAGCTGACCGTCAAGCATGACGTCCCCGTCATGGTTATGGAGCCGGTCCGCGGCGGCTACCTCTCCTCCTTTGCCCCGGCGGTGGAAGCCCCGATGAAAGCCTACAACCCGGACCTCTCGGTTTCCGCCTGGGCGCTTCGCTGGGTCGCTTCCCTGCCGAATGTAGCCATTGTCCTCAGCGGCATGTCCGACATGCAGCAGATGCAGGACAACGTAGCTACTTTCACAAATTTCAAGCCAATGAACGACGAGGAATACAAGGTGATTGACACGGTACTCTCAGAGCTTGATAAAATCAAACCAATCCCCTGCACTGGATGCCGTTACTGCATGGACTGCACGAACGGCGTTGATATCCCGGCTGCGTTTGCCGCATATAACGACTACAAAAAAACGGAAAATAAACAGCTCATCCTCAGCCGGTACTTCAACGCGAACAATGAGTCGAAACTCGCTTCCCACTGTATCGCATGCGGTGCTTGCACCCCGCAGTGCCCGCAGCACATCAATATTCCGGAGGAGCTCGCCAGAGTGACAAAGGAACTCGAAGCACTCAAAGGTTAATTTACGCTGATTTCCATTTTCCGTATATTTCTCAGACTGAATCATAGGAGGCGTCTCCGTTTTACGGAGGCGCCTCCTATTCTGTATCTTCCCGGGGGAATTTTAAGCGCGCTTTGCCGTCAAAGCGTAAACAATCTGCTTTCGACCGGCCTGCACTATGGGCGTGTGTACCGGCGTTTGAATCAAATGCCACCCTCTGTGCTGCAAAAAAACGCGCGGGCTTTTGCGGCAACACCCCGCTGTGTGGGATATCTCCGTCATAGAACCATGAAAACAGGAGCCGGCCCGGCCCTCTTTCGAACCGGGCCTTCGGACATCCTGTTCGGCATGCCCTTTTTATCCTATGCGCTGGAAGGTTCCTTTGTCCATCCCGTAAACCTGCCGCTTTTGATCTTTCGCGTTCTTTTGAGGCTTTTGCCGATAAGCTAGCGCTCAAAAGTCTTAAGAAAGTCTTCGAAAAATTTCTTTTGCACTCTTTGGATCGATTACTTTCTTCGACCGTAACTGGGAATGCTACCGTTCTCAAAAGCCCCTTGAACAAAACCATCCGATTGTGAAAGAGGTCTGAGTGAGACTTCACCGGAAGGCTGTATCACACCAAGCCAGGATGAGTTTGTCAGGCTGATTATCTTTTGATTCTCCATGCCGGTCTGTGCAAACAGGGACTTTGGCATAAATTTTGAATTTTAAGCATAGTTTTGGGCATTATAAAATGAGTTCCGATCAAAACGGGAGAGCGAACCTTGTCCGGCGCCAATACCGCCCCGAGGGAAAGCCCGCAGAGACCGGCCGGTTCACGAACGGCACTACAGCACCCGGCAAAGGTCTCCGCCCCTGTTACAGGATATATCCGATTACCATGACCATCAATGGGATCGTCAACACCGACAGCACCGTGGAAATCGCAATGATTTTTGAGGCATACAGCGCATCCCCGCCGTATTTCGCCGCAAGCATGGAGGTCGCGGCGGCAGCCGGGCAGGCCATTGCAATGAAATTGGCAAGATAAACCAGGGAATCCGAGGGAATCAGCAGATACATCGGGATCATAAGAAGCGGGAACGCAATCAGGCGAATAAACGAGGTGTAATAGATTCTCCACTCCTTGAGTGCACGCAGGATATTTGCCCGTGCAATATAGGTACCGATGATAATCATGGCAAGCGGAGTATTCAGGTTGGCAATATGCCCTACCGCCTGACCGAGTGCATCAGGAAGAGAGAGCGGGGTAAAGAAGATGAGAAACCCAATCAAAATCCCGATAACACCTGGGTTGAGTAATAGCTGCTTGGCAAGTTCTTTCGGCTTGACAGGCCCTTCCCGGTGGCCCCGGATGGCGGAAACACCTTGTGTCCAAAGGAATATGTTGAACAAAGCGATAAACGCGGAGCCGTAAAAGACGCCCTCATCCCCAAGTACTGAGAGAATCAGAGGGATTCCCATGAATCCGGAATTGGTGTAGATGCTGCATACCCGGTCAATGTGATATTTCCCCGGGTTTTTCCTACTGAACAAAAACCGGGAAAGCAGAATCATTACCACATGGGAGATTATCGCATAAAGAAAGGCAATCCCGAGATTTTTTGCCAGCGTCGGGTTAAAGTCCTGGTTATAGGCTTGAATGATGACCGCCGGGGATACAATCAACAGGACAATATCCGTCATCTGTTTGATTCCCCGCCTTGTGACCAGTCCCACCTTATCACAGATATATCCCACCGCGATCAACAAAAACATCACGATGACCTGTGTCAGTACCTTTGATGCTAGCTCCACTCTCAAAACCCCTTTTTTGAAAACGCGGCAGCGCTTCCCTTTTCCCCTGCATGGCCGATCACCAGCCGCACAATCTTATATAGGATTTATCATACCCCACTCAAAGGGGAATCGCAACCGTCAGAGCAAACAGAAATTTTTCCTCTTTACTACCGAAAAACATAATCTAATAACGATTTCTGTATGCCTTTTTTCTCCGGCAATTTACCGTTAGAAAATTTTGGAAATAAAGAAAGTTTTCACCAGAACGGTTTACAGCTGACGGTTTCGTCAGCCTGGATTTTTCCCAAGTGAATAAAGGCCGGTAAAACCGAAAATACTGATAGTACACATCCATTGCAACGATATTTTTATCTCTACAATAAAACAGCTTGCGGAGGAAGGAACTATGAACAGTAGAAATCCAAAATCAAAATTTGCAAAATTTCTGACTGGGAAGGGCTTTTACATGGTACTTGCAGCCTGTCTGGTTGGAACAGGAGCAGCGGCCTGGGTTGCTGTCCAGCAGACAACCGACCGACTGACCAGTCCGAATAATCCAGACCAGACGCCAAGCAGCAGCCAGGTCCAGTCAGTACAAAGTGAACCGGAAAGAGGTGTTTCAAGATTAGAGGAAGCAGGAAAAACAGTGGAGGGAGTCCCGACCGAGTCATCGACATCGTCGTCCTCTCAGTCAAAGCCGTCATCCTCCTCATCGCAATCATCAGCACAGCAGGGCCAGTCATCCGCGCAATCCGGCACATCCGCACAGCAGACGGCGCAGGAAGAATCGCAAGAACTGCAGTTCATGTTGCCCGCATCTGGTGATGTGCTCCAGACCTTCAGCGCAGGAAAACTCGTCAAATCCAAGACGCTCGGTGACTGGAGAACCCATAACGGCGTTGACATCGTGGCCGAGGCCGGTACCCCCATTAAATCGGTTGCAAACGGCACCGTCACAAAGATTGAAAACGACGGCATGTGGGGCACAGTTATCGAAGTCACCCATGAGGGAGGACTTGTCAGTGTCTACAAGGGCCTGAGCGATGCCATGAGCGTCAAAGAAGGACAGGAGGTCGAAATCGGCCAGGTTATCGGCGCGGTCGCTCCGAACTTTAAGGCAGAATTAGCAGACGGAGCCCATCTCCATTTTGAGCTCAAACAGGACGGCGAATATGTCGACCCTCTCACCACCATGGATAAGGTACAATAAGCATAACCGCAAAAACTGCTCGCAAACATGTTTGCGGGCAGTTTTTCTTTGAGTTTATGTTGTTTTCCTCCATTCATAAATTTTTATCCAATTTATTACGATGACATTTTTACTCCTGTAATGTATCCTGAATACCAGCCCGAACAGGAGGAAATAATCTGGTACATCTGGCATACTGTGTGAAACGGGCAAAGCAAACGCTCTTCCAAAAAAACTATCCGGGGAAAAGACAATGATAGTACGGGGAGCCGCCGGAAGAAAGATTCCACACAGCCGGGTTTTAAAAGAAAAGTCCCGTCAGCATGGATTTTCTGATAATCAGTAAGTATGAGGATTTTGTCCGCGAGCTTTACAAGGCTGGATTTTGTATGGGTTCCGCAACGACCTCCCTCCAGCAGAAGATGTATGTAACCAACTGCGGGGAAAAGCAACCGCGTTCCAAATTAGGACCGCCCTTTGGCCGGCTGGTGACCATATTCTGCCCTGTCGAGGATTTTTTCGGGGAGGAGATCCTCAGAGAGTTGGTAAAAAACGGTTTTAATGGTCTACGCAGTGTAGTATAATGGAATAAGAAGGTGATTACTTCGTACTCACCTGTGGCAACAGCCCCCGACTCCATGTCTGTGGGATCGGTGGACCGATGGAATACGCACTGGCTCCGGGGAATTTCCCCGAGCAGAAAGGAAGATGTCTCATGTCCTTTGATGAACTCATTCGTACACGCAGGAGTATTCGTTCCTATGAGAACAAGCCCGTCCCTGACATGCTGCTTGAACAGGTATTGGAGGCAGGCAGGCTTGCCCCCTCCGCCAGCAACGCACAAAATTGGCATTTTACCGCGGTGACAAACGACGACATGCGGCAGCGCCTGATGGCAGCCTGTTCCAACCAGAAGCAGGTCGGACAGGCACCGGTGACGCTTGTCGTCTGGGCGACGCTTGACCGCATGATGTCCTGCGGACAGTCGACCGCAAGTGTAGACTGCTCCATCGCTACGACTTTTATGATCCTCAAGGCTGCGGAGCTTGGACTTGGCACCTGTTGGCTCGGCGCATTCAACGCAACGATGGTCAAGCAGGTTTTGGGGCTGAAAGAATCCGACGTTGTAGTGGCGGTCACCCCTTTAGGCTGCCCCGCAGAACAACCGGAAGCTAGGCTGCGCAAACCGTTAGAGGAAATTTCCGATATACGCAAATAACAAAACACGGGAGTCTATGGCTCCCGTGTTTTCTCTTTCACATCGGCAGTATTCGCCGTAAACCCATTGGCCACATGGAAAAACTCGATTTCCTCCCCATCCGGGCCATAAACGAATGCCACATGCAGCGGGGTCGGTGGGACAGTATTGAGTGCAACCTTGTTCGGCGCAGATTTTTCCCTTGCGCCTGCCTTGATTGCCGCTTCGAACGCCCCCTGAACATCATCGGTGCGCAGCGCCAGATGGCCCCAGGTTCCTGCCTCCCACGGGCCGTGCTCCCCATGCGCACTTTTTGCCTCGAACATCTCGATGTTATTGCCGTCACCCAAATCGAGCATGCAGGCGCGGGAACCGGGCTCGCCCCATGCGGCGGTCTCTTTCATGCCCAGTCCCTCGCAGTAGAAGCGGTGAGATTTCTCCCAATCACTGACAAACAGGCAGATATGAGTGAAGCCGCAGTTTTTGACGATTTTATTTGCCATAACGTACTCCTCCTTTTGCTTAATATCATAGCACAACTGCCTATTCTTTTAAATTATCTTTTTTTCATGGAATCTGATAAAATGGCAAAAGCGGAATACACTAATCAAAAGCAAAGAAAACCGGATGCAACAACATGTACCGGATAGGACAGGGAAACGGAGTGGATATAGTTATGTCTGAACAACATTGGAATCTGGAGGATGCCATCGAATTTTATCGGGGACAGGGCGCCCCGTACAACCAAACCGCCCTGGTTGAGCTGCTGCGGGAGGTGCAGAGGGAAAATGGAGATGTTATCCCGGCTAATGCGCTTCAAACACTCACAAAACATATGGGCCTCAAACCCTCCTTTCTGGCTGCGATTATTAAGCGCTATCCCAGCCTTCGCACCGAGGAGGCTCCGCACCGCCTGGAAGTGTGCGGGGACAAGCGGTGTCAGCGCCAAAACTGCGCCAAACTTCACGCCTTTATTGAAACACGGTTTGAGGTAACAAGCGGCTCTATCAGCAAAGCCGGAGGATTTCTGTACAAGATTACCGGATGCATGAAAAACTGCGGCAGAGGCCCCAGCTTAAAATGGGACGGAAAGCTGTACCCCTACGCGGATCAAGAGTTGGTTCTGTCACTAGTGAAGGACAAGTCCAAATAGGGTCTTCTGGTCATTTGTCCCGGCCGGGACAAATGGCCCACCTGCGATTGGGTTTAGAATACACTCCCTGTCCGAGGAATTTTGCGAGCAACCATATTTAAATCAGAAATTTTTACCAGTCCATGAATTTACGTCGTCTTTGATTGTATATTCGTCCACTCCCTTACATATTTTAGTAAAAAGGAGGATGGTAACTTTGAAACAGAAGATTCATGGATGGAATTTAGCCATCAGCATTGTTCTTGCGGAGCTGGTCGGCGCTTTGTCCTCTTTGCTTTCGGGAAATTCCAACAGGGAGTATCAGGCGCTCCGTCAGCCTCCGCTTTCCCCGCCGGGATGGGTGTTCCCGGTGGTCTGGGTTATTCTCTATGCGCTGATGGGTATTGCAGCGTATCTTATCTATCAATCCGATGCCGAACCGGGGGAAAAGAAGCGGGCACTTTGGTTTTATGCCGCGCAGCTTTTCGTCAATTTTCTCTGGAGCATCGTCTTTTTCCGGTTCCAGGCGTATTGGCTTTCAGTCATCGTTATCCTGATACTGGATATTCTTGTGATCGTGACAATGGTTCTGTTTGCCCGTATCCGCAAGTCCGCCATGTACTTACTAATTCCCTATCTCGCCTGGTTGCTGTTTGCTACCTATCTTGACATCGGTTTCGCGGTTTTAAACTGAATAAATCCCCGGAGAGGACTTGTCCCTTCGGGATTTTTGCAGTCCCTGCCCTGCTTTATTCAGAGCCGTCCTAAACGGCCGCTTCCGTTAGATCATGGCCACTCTCTATTTTGTCTGTCGGCAGAGGAAACGGAGCAAGCAGCATAGAAGGGGGTTGTCAGGGGGATTTGAGCGCAGTCCCCCTGACCTCGCTTTTTGTTCAACAACAAAAAGCAGACTCGTCGCGCGGGGACGAATCCCCGCATTAGAACTTGCAAAGCGAAGCATTGCTCAGTTTCGATTTGATGGACGATCTCATCGGAAAGCAAATACTCTAATGAACGGACACGTCCTTCCGTTCCTTTTAGATCAAACCATCTACGGCATAGTTCAATATTGTCCTCTCGGCTGGTGGTATTCACTTGGTACATATCCCTGTCCCGCAAACAGTTCAGCGTTCTGTCTTGACACCGACATACCTTTCGGATCATCATCCTAACGGCTCACAAATTGCTCCAAACTTGTAACAAGCGAGTAGCCATTGCATTGCGGAAATAAGAACGGTAATCGTGCTGTTCAATTCCCATATCACCGTCCCCGTCTGTCTTTTGTCAGGTTATTTCTCCATCCGCAATTTTCTTCCGGTTATGGTACAAATAAAAGCGGTTTCCACGGTAAAACAGCCCTTCCTCGGGAACCTCGTCCAGCACTACCTTTATCGTACAGCGGCACCGTCTCCCTTTCTCCCATTTCAGGTTTTCCAGTACCACGCAAACCGGCGTACTGATGGGTTTCCCCTCCGAGTTCAGAAAACAGGCGGGGAAGATCTCTCCATTCAAAACACTGAATCGTGCATTGAACAGGCCCCGGTTTGAGTATTTCTCCCATTGTATAAAAACCGGTACAGTTTTTTTCTCTGTTTCCCGATTTCTTTTATATGGCACCCTTAAACACAAGTAAATAAAAAAAGCGTTGATTACCATTGTGCAGATAAATAAAAACCAAAAATCAGAAAATCTCATATTTCTTATAGCGGCTCTCGTTTCTCCGCTAATCGGAATATAAATAAGAATATAAAATATAATAAATGAGATTACAAATCTCTTTTTATAAAAATTAAACCTTTCTGTACAATAAGGGCATTTCGCCTTACTGCAAATAAAATCGAGGATTTGTATTTTCTCCCCACACCACGGACATCGATGTTGAAGCATAGTAATTTCAACTCCACTTATTAAAAATCATGATCTATATTACCATATATAAGAAAAAATATCTCTTTTTTCTATCAATAATTTGTCGATAAAAAACAGCCTCTCTGCTAAAGCAGAGAGGCCCATTTCTTTAGAGCAAACTATTTTTAGATCAAACCATCCACGGCATAATCCCAATATTGTCCTCTGGTCTGGTGATGTTCACTTGGTACATATCCCTGTCCCGCAAACAGTTCTGCGTTCTGTCTTGACACCGACATACCTTGCGGATCATTATCCCAACGAGAAATATAGTCCTCGAGACTAGTAACAAGCGGGTAACCATTGCGGAAATAAAAACAGAAATCATGCTGTTCAATTCCCATATCGTAAAATACTCTGACATTGATATAGGAATCCCCGTCCTGGAGGGTTACACCATCCTTCACATAGGTTTCTCTTCCTTCACCGGCAATTTCATAATTAACAGCACTAACTAGACTGAACAATGTACTCATACACATTGAAATCCATTCTGGTCCTTTTAATCGTTTCACCAATTTTTCGAAGGCATGATCGCGAATGGCCCCAGTACTTGAATCCTGGAGGATACCTCCCAAATTAAGACCTCCATTTTGTTCTACATCCAACATAACTTCAAATAGAGTTGTTAAAATTAGACTAGCACCTGGAATGAGCGAACCCATAAAAGTCAACCAATTATCAGCCCGATGCATTTGTCGAATGGTATCCTTTGTGAAATAGGTTGCCGTCACAAAAACATTCATCGTCGTCCTTCTGTGGGGAGCATAGTACTAATAACCCATCTCAAACTGTCCGCCTGCGTCCACAAAATCCGCATAAATTGTCCGGTAGGATGGATTCAGCTTTCTCAGGGTAATCATCTCCTGATACAGCATATCCGTTTTCTCATAGTCCTCTTTATCCCAGAAATAGATAAAAAGAAGCTGCAAGCACGCCAGGATATTGTAGTCATTAAACTCTGCAGGAATCTGCGTCTGAGCCAGACCGGTGTGGTTCGCATTGTAGTAATCCGCATAATAGTGAGTATTCATCAGGGTACTGCGGTCAATACGATCAAATTCGGCAATAATCTACCGTCTTCTCCTCTGTGATGAATGTCACGCCGGTATCCCGGCCGGAATAGCCGTCCTTGTCGATTTCAATTTCCCCGGCGCCGCTGCCGACTGTAACTGTGGTAAACTGGTCAAACGCCCAGTTGTCCGGGATGGTAAATCCAAGATTCCCGGAGAATCCCGTTGACATGTCTCCTACAAAGCTGCTGACAGCATATCCCATCTCCGAAACACGGGTGCAGATATTGCGCGCCCCATAAATACCGACACGGTATTTATTCCAGTTCAGCATCCCCTCATGGACTGCCTTGAAGTAAGGGATAATCCTCTGTGTCACTTCGTAGTCCATGGCGTCATAGTCTACCGCAAAATAGAGAATGGTATTTGCGGGGATTCCCAGCTGGGTCGCATAGGAATAGGCATAATAGGCGTCTTTTCTTCCCTGCTCTTCCGTAAAATATTCTGCATAATAAGCACCGCCCTGATAAATTGGGAAAAATCGCAGGCCGGCGTCAAAGATAATCTGAATTTCTTCCCGGGACAGGGCCTTGCTTGCTCCGCCAACTACCGTACCGGACAAATACCGTCCAACGACTTCATATCCGGCATTCTTTAAGGTTGCCGCTTTTTCCGCCGTCAGGATAGTCGCACAGTCGCATGCTTTAGCTGGGCGATCAGGATTTCCACAGCTGGTGAGCAGCGACATCCAGGTTGTTAAATCCGCAATTCCATTGGATTCCAAAGCGTAGTGTACCTGGAAATTTTTGATTGCCTGTTCCGTCGTAGAATTGAACACGCCCAACAATCCGTAGTTGGTGAACCCATTACAATAAAGGCTGTATTGTAAAAGCCGAATCAAGCGCAATTCCGTTGAAGTGTCAATCACCCCAGCAGTATCCGGCAAAGTAGGACACAACCGCTTGGTAGTCGGGCCAAAATACCCGTTGGCGGTATCAACATCCAACCCCTCTTCCTTCTGGAGAGCGTAGATCAAGGCTTCATTGGTACCTCGCCCATAAATCCCATCACAGGGCCGCAGGCCGATATAATCCTCATAATCACGGTTTAATGCCTGTTGAATTGTCCGGATTCCTTCATCACCGCCGGTCCCGGCGCCAATCACGAAATAATCCATAGAAAGTAAGGCTTTCATAACATTCAGTGTTACAACCCCATCAGGAATGGATAAACCGGCATCCAGTTTCAATTCCATGATATGCGCTGCTACCAGATCATCAAAATGCCGATCCAGGCTACCATCATCAGCGTAGTGCCCGGAAGAATATCCCTTGCACCACAATGCCCCCTGGATAATGGCATAAACATTGTCCTCTGCATCCGGCCCGGCAGGTTGAATCCCGTTTGGCCAACGCTCATTAAAACGCGCTACGGTTGTCGGGCCAAAATTATCAGCAGTCTGTTCAATTCCAAGTTCAATTTGGAAAGCTCGAGTCAGCGCATAGATGGTTGTCCATCCTGTCCGTCCTTTTACACTTTCATCCTCTACTGGAATCCTTTCAAAACGGCTGTCATTACCATAGGTTCTGTTTAACCATGTTTGGGTAACATATACCATTTCATCCATAAAATACTTTCCTCCTACTTAATATTCTCTTTGGTTAAAATTAATTTTTTCGACTCCCCCTACTTAATTCAATTTGATTTTTCACCTCCCATCTTAGAACATTTGTTCTTTTCTACATTCCCATTGTACTCCAAAATTGGAAAAGAGTCAAGAACATACGTTCGTTCTTTTTTCTGATGGAAAAGGCCCGCATTTCATTTATGGCCTTAATTGATTTACTGGCAATCCTTCCTTTTTATATTCCTTATAACATAAATATCGACCTAAGAGTTCTGCGTCTGTTGCGAATGAATCGGCTCACGCCACAGAACGCCCTTTACACGTTCAAAATCCCCGCTGAAATCATCTCTGTACAGCAAGAAAAGTGTTTCCATACCTATGGATATCGCCGAATGTGGTTATGGCTG
>ERZ781272.294-NODE-294-length-48095-cov-41.650062_pt1 | contig 48095 bp, 46 predicted proteins | sample MGYA00375850_ERZ781272 | MGnify/ENA primary metagenome ERZ781272 (study PRJEB29790, sample SAMN06051246) | human gut metagenome | host: Homo sapiens | place: USA: Cincinnati, Ohio | collected 2013-06-21 | study: EMG produced TPA metagenomics assembly of the Gut...
CATGGGAAGGTTCGTTTTTGCCCTACGGGCAAAAATTCCCTCACGAGCCACGCAGTTGGTGAAGCGATATGCTGCCTCGGCCTCCCGACAGCGCCCAGCGGCGCATAAAGTTGCCGGTTACGAAACCGATCAGAAACCATGCTTTTTTGTGTACTTTTTTCTTCTCTTAGACTTGAGCGATAAGCTGAGCCGCCGGAGACATTTTGCCTCCGGCGGCCTTCGTTATTGATCAGTGCGGCAGCATGGGGATCAGAAGCGACATGCCGTAGGCAAAATCATTGTATTCTCCGAAATCGTAATAGGAGGGCGAGGCCACGCTGAACAACAAAATGGAAAGCACGATCCAGACGATCGTAAGCACAGTGCCAGCGATAAAGCCGATCAGCGCCCATTTGCCAATTGAGCGAGCACGCAGCGGCTTTTGATCCTTCCAGACGAGAAAAAGAATGAAACCAATAATGGGGAAGAAAAAGGAGAGTACATTATAGCCGGCGCTGGGACGATCCTGCTGCTGATTATACGGCTGCTGACCATAGCCATAGTTATCATATTGATTCTGATACGGGGGCTGCTGGTTTTGATAGGGCGGCTGCGCACCGGCAGGCGGCGCGGGCGGGGTAACGGTAACGCCGCACCGCGAGCAGACAACGGCATTGTCCGCCAAAGGGGCACCGCAATTTCTGCAATACATAGAAACGCTCCTTTTTGCTTTCAAATATTATTGATTACTCAAATATCCCTTTGCCTGTATCATAGCATGCACTGAACAGAAATTCAACTGGTTTTACGCGATTCCAGCAGCTATTTGCCGAAAATAAACGGTTTTTAGCCGCCCACAAACACAAATATTTCGGTTTGCCTTACCATCCACTGATCCCGCCGCGCTGCAAGGCTCCTACGAGCTTTTCCCGCAGCGGCGCGTATTGCGGCTCCAATGTATCGAGAAGCTCTTTGACACGTTGGCGGTGTGTCGCGCCGTCCGCCGGGCATCGGCTTTTGACAACCGGAAACTGTTTGCGTTCCACGAGAGAGGCGATTTCCCGCTCCCGGCTGAAGATGAGCGGGCGGATCATCGTAAGCTTTTTGCGCGAGAGGTAGGAGACCGGGGAAAAGCACTCGACCACCCCGCCGCCGAGCAGGTTCATCATCAGCGTTTCCGCCGCGTCGTCCATATGGTGGCCGAGGGCGATTTTGTTGTACCCGGCGGCCTTTGCCTCATCGTGCAGCATGCCACGCCGCATCCGAGCGCACAGGCTGCACGGATTTTTTTCTTTGCGCGTTTCAAAGATGATCGTGCCGAGCTCCGTGCGCCGCAGGCGGTATTCGATTTCGAGTTCTTTGCACAGCTGTTCAATGGGGGAATAATCCGTTTCGATCCCGCCGAAGCAGGGGTCGAGCGTGACGGCCACGAGCTCGAACCGGGCCGGGTAAAAGCGGCGCAGGGCGCTCAGCCCCGCGAGCAGGGCGACGCTATCCTTCCCGCCGGAAACGCCCACGGCGATCCGGTCCCCTTCTTCAATCATATGATAGCGGTCGATTGCGCATCGCATCTGGCCGAGTAATTTTTGCATGACAGGCCCCTTTCGGAGAAATGATAGTCGTTAAATCCGATCCGGCGAATCGCTCCGCCCGGCGAGGTAGTCGAGGGATACGTCGAATAAGTCTGCAAGACGAAGGAGAACAGAGAGGGTTGGTTCGTGTTTCCCTGCCTCATAAGCTTGATAATGCCGTTCAGAAATGTGTATTTTGGCCGCAACCTCAATTTGAGTCATTCCTTTTTCTTTTCGAATCTTTCTGAGACGCTCTGAAAACTTCATTTTTAAATTCTCCTGTCAAAAAATATAAAGTTACCCTTGACACGTTGTATTTATCGTGATAAAATACATGCATCACGATAAATACAACGTGTTTAATGTTTAATATTAAAAAAGGAGAAGTGTATTATGCCAGACGTCCTCAGTCGCTTTTATTGCGGCAACCTTCGCCCTACCGACAAAGAAGTCCTGCCCAAATCTCCCTATGCGAAATGCGTCGGTGACCTTGAACGCTGCGCAGAAAAGCTGGAGCAATGTATAGGAGCGCAGGAGAAGGCGCTGTTTCGAAAATATATAACCCTCGACGGGAGGCTTGACAGCATCGAAGTGGAGGAATATTACATCGACGGCTTTTGCACCGGCGCGCAGATCATGCTGGAAATCCTCACGCGCCAGAGCGAAAATCTGCGGCCCTACGATTGAGGGCACATGGCTGATATTTTATCTATTATACTGTATTTCCTTGTAAATTGGCAAGCCTTGCGTATGTGTGCGTTTCGCTGGCGCGGCTTCGTTTTTGTTGGTCGTTTTGAATCACGAATTCAGACAACAACAGTTTTCAGATCAAGGGGGATACGATCTTTCGTGATCGTTAACCATGTGGTAAAATAGAACAACAATAGAACAACTTAGAAAACACATGGGTTGTTGATTCTATATGTAGTTTAGCAGTGACGAGAGGAGCATCTATATGGGTATTCCGAAAATCAATGTAAATTTTGATTTTACTACCGATACGCGAAGGTTTTGGGATAACTACTGGGATTTTATGAACGGAATCGGTAGAAGCGCAGTAGACCCAGACACTGCAAGCCCTATGCTGAAAAAATACCAGCAAATCCTGTGGAGCAAGGAATTACCGAATGGCGAAGTAATGGCGCTGAAAGCAGGAACAGGTGCAAAATATCTCACATGGAAAGACTTTCGATTCGGCAGTGATTCTATAACTTCAAGTTTCCGCTATAAGAAAAACAGGAGCTTGCTTGAACAAGTACAAAGCTGCTTGCCGGATTATAGGAGATACATGGAGAACTATGTGAGAAGTTCATACACCATTGGCGGTGAAATTATATTTCCAAAACGACATGGAGGAATCAACCAAACGCGTGGTTGTAATCAACTGATATCAGACAGATGGGACCGTACGCTGGAATGCATTCGCAAGTTCTACAACGGCGAAGAAAGCCCATTGTATCAGACGCTTCTGGCAGACAAAGCTTTTTTTGATCTGTTTGTAGATTTCAAAGGGTACATCGATTTCTTCTTTTTACAGGACTGCGTTTCAAAAGATTACACATCAGTGGAGTTTTATATTGGAAATGGAGATTTTAATGAATACCCTTTCCCACAATCGGTAGATCAATACACGCTTTGGATCGAAAAAACGCTTGAGTTTGTCCAGTTGCGTAACGAGAGAATACGAAAGGAAGTAGAAGGTAACTATACAGAATAGAGGGATCATATAAAATTTTAGGCATTTATTTTATTCAATACATTTTGACCTTTTCAAGGCACACCGCACAGCCTGTTCTTCGCTGTGCGGCGCGCCTTTTTCCTTTTCCGCGCGTATTCCCGTCCTTTTTGGGAAAAATAGAGTGTAAATTTCCGGGCGTTTTTCTGTCCGGCAAAGGACGGGATTTTTTTGAAACGGGACACCATACGGCGCGTGCGGCCGCACGGACTAAAAAAGCAGATCAAAAAGGACCTTATCTCTCTCCGGAGGGCGTATGCAAAGGCGCTTCGCGCCCACGATGATACCGCGATGGGCGAATGGTTGTGCGATAATTTTTATCTGCTTGAGCGGGAGGGACGGGGGGTAGTCTCCCAGCTCAAAACAGCTCCGCCCCTCCCGCTCGACGAGGATGGAACCGTGCGGATTTATGCGCTGTGCCTGCACGCAGTGCGGGACAGTGTGAAGCTATCTGAGGAAACACTGGAAAACAGCCTGCGCGAAGCGGGCTTGTGCGGCGCGGAGGTGGAACTGCTGCCGCTTTTCCTGCGCGCCGCGCTGCTGCATACCGCCCGCCTCGGCTGCGAGGAGACGGGCGAAGCAGCGGTTCATATGCTAAGCTTCGCAGTCCTTAAGCTGCGCGCCCTGCAGGATTGGGACTTCGACGCGCTTCTGGAGGCTTTGAGCCCGGCGGAGCAGATCCTCGCGCAGGATCCGGCGGGCGTCTATCCGGTGATGGACGAGGCGACGCGGTTTCGTTACCGCCGCCTGATCGCACAGGCAGCACGCAGGGACGGCATCACGGAGCAGGAGGCAGCGCTTGAGGTGCTTCGCCAGGCGCAGAAGGGGGAAACGCCTCAGCAGCGCCATGTGGGGGCATGGCTGCCGGCAGGGCCTTCCTATCAAAGGCGCGGCAGAAATGCCCTGTTTATGGAAGCGTTTTTTCCGCTGGTGGTCACCGTATGTATTGCTGTTTTGGCGCAAGCATGGTATCTGATCCCGCTTTTGTATTTCCCGGTTTGGGAAATCTTTCACTTTCCGATCGAGGCGGCGTTTTCACGCGGCGTTGCGGTGCAGCCGATGCTGCGGATGAATCTGGAGGACGGCATTCCGGAGGAAGGGGCAACGCTAATTACTGTATCGACACTGCTTCCCGGCGCTCCCCAGGCACGCAAAATGGGCCGGCATCTCGAGCAGCTCTGGCGTACGAATGGGCGCGGAAGCGTGAAAATCTGCGTGCTTGCCGATCTCAAGGGCGCGCACTCGCCTGTCATGCCGCAGGATGCCTCCGATATTGCAGCCAGCAAGCGGGAGATCGAGCAGCTTAACCACAGGCATGGCGGCGGCTTTGTCCTGATCGTGCGGGAGCGCACCTATTCCCGTACGCAGGGGGAATACACAGGCGAGGAGCGCAAACGCGGTGCGATCGAAGCGCTGGTACGGTACCTCTGCGGGGAGGATGTTTCCTTTCGCACCCTCTGCGGTGACACGGACAATCTGCGCCGGATGAAATATATCCTCGCGCTCGACGCGGATACGGTCCTGCCGCTCGACGCGGCGTCCCAGCTGGTGGCGGCGGCGCTCCACCCGCTTAACAGACCGGTGATCGACGAAAACAGGGGCGTTGTTACACAGGGCTACGGCATCCTCGTGCCTCGTGTGGAAACAGAGCTTACCTCTGCGGGAGCGACGGGCTTCTCGCGCGTGATGGCGGATGCGGGCGGTCTGGTCGCCTATGATACCGCCGCCTCCGAACGGTATCAGGATTTCTTCGGACGCAGTATTTTTTCGGGCAAGGGCTTGATCGATATTTCCGCGTTTTATCAGGTTTTGCCGGGCGCGTTTGAGCCAGAGTGCGTTTTGAGCCACGATATTCTGGAGGGTGGATTCCTGCGAGCGGGCTTTGTCAGCGATGTGCAGGTAGCGGATGGGTTCCCGGGGCGCGAGGGCGCGTTTCTTGACCGGATGCACCGCTGGGTGCGCGGCGACTGGCAGAACCTTCCTTATCTTTTCAGAGGGAAAAAGGGGAAAGATGGACGGCGAAAAAATCCCTTGGGAGCGCTCACACGCTGGCAGCTTTTTGACAACCTGCGCCGCTCCTTTACGCCGGTCATGGCTTTTATCTGTCTTCTGGCTGCGCTCTTTGCTCCCTCTCCCCCCATACGGCTATTGCTGATTCTGGGCGGCGTGCTCTGCACGGCGGCGGGGAATCTCTACGGCGTTTTGCGCGCCGTGATTGCCGGCGGGCCGGGCATGTTTTCGCGGCTTTACTATTCCCGCGTAACGCCAGTGGCGATGGGCAATCTCCTGCGCGCGCTCGTGAACGTTGTGATGCTGGCACAGACCGCTTTTGTATGCCTGGACGCTCTGATTAGAGCGCTGTGGAGGCGTTTCGTCAGCCATAAAAGGAAACTCGAATGGGTCACGGCCGCGCAGAGCGACGTTGCCCAGCGTCCAACGGCGCTGCTGAAACGGTATCTGCCCAGCTTGCTTGCAGGCGCTTTTTTGATGCTCTTTGGGAGGGGCAGCCTGTGGCTGTGCGGATTTTTATTCCTTTGCAATGTTCCGTTTGCCATATTTTCTGCAAGACAGGGCAGGGAGAAGACAAAGGAACTCAGCTGGGAGCAGCGAGACCGGCTCACCTCCTATGCGGCCGCGGCCTGGCGTTACTATGAGGAATTCTGCGGCGTGCAGGACAATTACCTGCCGCCGGATAATGTGCAGGAGACGCCCGTCCACCGCGTTGCGCACCGGACGTCTCCAACGAATATCGGTCTGGCGCTCTTATGTACCCTGGCCGCACGAGACTTATCCTTGATCGACAACGCCATGCTCTACGAACGCATGGACAAAATGCTGGCCAGCGTTGAACGAATGGAAAAATGGAATGGTAATCTTTATAACTGGTACGACACGGCTTCACTGCGCATTCTGGAGCCGCGCTATGTCTCTACCGTGGACAGCGGCAATTTTTTCTGCTGCCTAACGGCGCTGCAGCAGGGGCTTTTGGAATACGCCGCTGAATATCCCGCGCTTGCGGATCAGGCCCATCGGGTGGGAAAGCTGCTCGACGCAGGCGATTTATCCCCTCTTTACAATCCGCGCCGCAAGCTTTTTCATATCGGTTTCGATGCGCAGACGGGTGAGCTGACCGGCTCCTATTACGATCTGCTCATGAGCGAGGCGCGCATGATGAGCTTTTACGCCGTGGGCAGGCGGCAGGCACCCAAAAAGCACTGGGGCGCGCTCGGGCGGATGCTTGCGCGGGAGGGCCGGTACACGGGCCCGGTCTCCTGGACGGGTACAATGTTTGAATACTATATGCCCCATCTCCTTCTGCCGCTGTACGATGGGACGCTGGGCAAGGAAGCCATGCGCTTTTGCTCCTATTGCCAGAAGCGAAGGGTGCGCGGGAAAGATATCCCATGGGGTATCTCGGAGAGCGGGTTTTACGCATTTGACCCACAATTGAATTATCAATATAAGGCGCACGGCGTGCAAAAGCTCGGCCTGAAGCGAGGGCTGAACGACGAACTGGTGATCTCGCCGTATTCCAGCTTCCTGTTGCTTCCGTTTGAACCGGAGGCAGCGCTCAAAAATCTCGATGAGCTCGAAAAGATGCAGATGACGGGACGCTGCGGCTTTTATGAGGCCGCTGATTTCAGCCCGGAGCGCGTCGACGGGCAGGAGTATGCAGTGGTGCGCAGCTATATGGCGCACCATGTCGGGATGAGCATGGTGTCTATTTGCAATGCGCTCAAGGGATTTGCGATGCAGAACCGTTTTATGCGGGACGACCGGATGGCGGCGGCACGCTGTCTGCTCGAGGAGAAGATTCCCACCGGGGCTTCGGTCTTCCGCGACGTGGAGCTGCGCGAAACGCCGCAGCGCGCCCAGCGCGTGACGCCGGCTACTCGGGAAATTATGGCGCCGAATCCCGTGCGCCCGCAGATGCATCTTTTGACCAACGGCGAGTGGAGCACCGTCGTCAGCGACTGCGGCACATCGGTGTCCCTTTACCGGGAATCGGATATCACCTGGCGTGGCGCAGATTTGCTGCGAAGGCCCAAGGGCATCTTTGCCATCGCGCGCGCGCAGGACGAAACCCTTCCCTTGTGTAGGGCGCTTGATTACCGTAGCAAAGCGGAATTCAGCGCGCAGTTTTCCCACACGCAGGTGAAGCTGACCGCATGTTCTCAGATACTTTCCGGAGAAACTGTCATTCAGGTGCATCCGCGCCTTCCCTGCGAGCACAGGCGGTATACGTTGAAAAATCTGAGCCGGGACAGACAGCGCGTTTCGCTTCTGATCTATTTGGAGCCCTGCCTTGCCCCGACGCGGGAGGCAAAGGCGCATCCGGCTTTTTCAAAACTGTTTCTCGAGCAGACTTATGATGCGGGCAACAAAATTCAGCTCTTTTCCCGCCGGCCACGCGGGGATGGCGAGCCGATGTGCCTGGCTGCCGGCTTTTTGGAGGACGTCGAGTTTCATTATGAAGGCGCGCGGGAGAAGCTGCTCAACAATCCGGACGGGATTTTTACCTTGCGCAATGCCCCGATCAATCTTGGCGACGGGAAGGGTGTGGGCGATCCGGTGTGCGCTTTCTCTGTGATGCTGGAAATGGAACCGCACGCTCAGCGCCATGTGACGCTTCTCCTAACCGCAGCATCGACACGTGCGGAAGCGGTGGATCGGCTATTGCGCTCCCGGCAGGAGGGAAAGATTGCTGTGGGCGCGCCGAACCCATTTTATGAAAACAGCCTTGATGGTATTTTGGCGGCTCAGGTCCTTCCGCAGCTATTTTATCCTCCGCGGGAGACCAACGAATATCTGGCTGCCGCGCAGGAAAACGATGCGGGTGTACAGGCCCTGTGGAGCCTTGGAATCTCCGGCGATCATCCGATCCTGTATATCCAGATACAGAATGCGGAGGACGCCGCGCGAGCGCTGCCGCTCATCCGCCTGAACCGGAAGCTGCGCCGTAGCGGAATCCCGACGGATGTCGCCATCGGCTATCGGGAGGGCGGTAATTACGACAAGCCGGTGCTTGATGCGTTGAAATCCGCCCTGCGGCGTGAAAAATGTGCGGAAAGCTTCAATACACCCGGCGGAATCCATGCGGTGGACCTGCAGACGCACAGCGCGCAGAGCATCCTGGCGCTGCAGACGGCAGCGCGGTATATCGCTCCACCCGCAGCAGAGCGTATGGAGCTCCCAGTTCTTCCCTTCGTCCCCTTTGCCGTCTTCCCCGTTTTGCCCGCGCAGCGCAGGCTGGAGATGGATTTTTGCGTCAAGCGGGGCGGCTTTGCGGAAAACGGTGCTTTCGTTGTGACGGAGAAGCCGGATGTCCCCTGGTGCCATGTGCTTGCAAATCTCGATTTCGGCACGCTGGTTGAGAGCGGCGCGCTCGGCTACACGTGGGCGATCAATGCGCGGGAGAACAAGCTCACGCCCTGGTTTAACGATACGCGCACTGGCAACCGCGGCGAGCTTTTGTTCCTGCGCATGAAACATGAGGTATATGATCTCGTGCAGGGCGCACGGGCGGAGTTTTCACCTGGCATGGCGCTCTGGCGGGGCAGGGCGGGGAAGGTGGAGACGGCCGTCACCGTGACCGTGCCGGATACCGGCATGGTGAAATACTGCGAGGCGGAGCTCTATAACAACGGGAAGGAGGCAGTCGAGGTGGAGCTGGTTTATTATACAGAGCCGGTGCTTGGGGTAGACCGGCAGAACGCACGTTTTATCAAATCCCGCTGGCAGGATGGCGTGCTCAGCCTGCATTCCCCGTGGAATACGGCGGTGCCGGGCTATATGGCCCTGACAGGCGGAGATGGGGAGGACGCTTTTTGCTGCTGCGATCGGGCGGATTTCTGGCGCGGCAAGTGGGGGGAGAGGCGGATGCTTCCGCTCGACGACCCATGCGCGGCGGTGGGGCGAAGGCTCATCCTGCCGCCAAAACGCAAGGAGAAGGTGCGCTTTGTGCTCTCCTTTGCAGCAAAGGAGCCGGCAGCGAAGGCGCTGCTATCCATTTCGCCAAAGCAGGTCATGCGCAATTCGCTCGAAATCAATACGCCGGACAAGGCGCTCAATCATATGATCAGTACCTTCCTGCCGGCGCAGATTTTAAACAGCCGTATTTTCGGCCGCACTGCGTTTTACCAGTGCGGCGGCGCATGGGGATTCCGCGATCAGCTGCAGGATGTCTGCTCGATCATTTTGCTGCGCCCGCGTCTGGCGCGCCAGCACATCCTGCGCGCGGCGGCCTGTCAGTTCCCGGAGGGGGACGTGCTGCACTGGTGGCACCGCCTGCCCGGGAGAAACGGCCTGCGCGGCGTGCGCACGCGCTACAGCGACGATCTGCTGTGGCTGCCCTATGTGACGGCGGAATATATTAAGCAGACCGGCGACAGCTCCCTGCTGCACCTGAAGATTCCCTATCTCGAAGGGGAGCCCCTGCGCGACGACGAGCACGAGCGCTATTTTGAACCGCAGGTCTCCAAAGAGCGGGGAACACTCTATGAGCACTGCCTGCGCGCAATCACCAGAGCGCAGCGCTTGGGCGCGCACGAGCTTCCTCTCATCGGCGGGGGAGACTGGAACGACGGCTTCAACCGCGTCGGGATCCAGGGTAGGGGAGAGAGTGTGTGGCTCGCGCAGTTTATGGCGCTTACGCTCGATGAGATGCGCCCTGTCTGCCTTTTGATGCAGGATGCGGAATCGGAAAGACAGCTTGCGCAATTGGCCGAAAATTTGCGTGGTGCGGTGGACCGCAATGCCTGGGACGGGCGCTGGTACCGGCGTGCCTTTTATGACGATGGCGCGCCGATGGGATCGAGCGGCGCAGCTGCCTGTGAGATCGACAGCCTGCCGCAGTCTTTCTCCGTCTTGAGCGGAATGCCGGATAAAGAGCGGCGCAATCTCGCCCTCGACAGTGCGGTGGAACGGCTTGTCGACCGGGAGCATGGTCTGATTCGGCTCTTTACGCCACCCTTTACGGAGCTCGACCGTGCGCCTGGCTATGTGGCCGCCTATCCGGCCGGCATCCGGGAAAACGGCGGGCAGTACACGCATGCGGCGGTGTGGCTGTGCATGGCGCTGCTGCGCGAGGGCCGTGTTGACGAAGGGTATTCGTTCCTGAAGCTTTTGAATCCTGCTGAAAAATGTGCGCAGGACACAGAGGCCAAGCGATATGTCCGGGAGCCATATGCGCTGGCGGGCGACGTTTCCACGGCACAGGGCATGGAGGGCCGCGGCGGCTGGAGCCTGTATACGGGCGCGGCGGGCTGGTATTACCGGACTGTGGTCGAGGAGCTTCTGGGGCTGCGGCTGCGCGGCGGGGCGATCGAATTCGAGCCGCACCTTCCCTCCGGCTGGCATGGATACAGCGCGACGCTCACGCTCGACGGGGCCGTGCTTGCCATCACCGTGTCGGATACCGCATCGCCGGGCCTCATGGTGGATGGAAGAGCGGCCACGCATTTTGCCCCGGATGGGCGCGAACACCGGCTTATATACGGGATAGATGCGCATTCGTCATGAAAATTTAACGTTTATTTTCCTTTTGCCCGTCCTTTTTGACTGGAAGCGGGAGAGGAGGTGTGCTATAATAACTTCTGAAACACGCACAAAATCGAAGATTTTTGTGTTTGAAATATCTATGCTAGGCTCACAAGCTCACCTCTTTCGGCTGATACCACATAGATAGCCTTTGGCAAAATGAAATTGTGTTATAATCAAAAAATAATTGTCTCCGAATTGATCTGCCGCCCCGGCAGCAGGAAGCGGTTTTGCGCATCCCAGACGGTAAAAAGGCGCAGTGTTCGGCGCCGTCGAAGCGCAGAACCCTTTGGATTCGATGAAAGGATGATCCGACGGAATGAATGATTTTGTGGAATTTACTCCCCTTGCGTCCGGCGTACGCCTCTGCGCGGTGCGGACTGGTCAGTTTAAAACCTGCCGCATCTCTGTTTCAATCGCTGCGCCGCTGCGCAGGGAGACGGCCGCGGCGAATGCGATACTGCCCTTTTTGCTGCACCGCTGCTGCGAAAAATATCCGGACTTCTCAACAATGAACGAGAAGCTTGCGGAGGCCTATGGTGCTCGCGTGTCTGCCGGTGTGGAGAAGGTGGGAGAGGCGCAGGTGATGCGCATCAGCCTTACCTGTATCGGCGACCGTTTCGCCTTTGACGGCGGCGAAGTCGTCGGCAGCTGCGTCAAGCTCTTATGCGAGCTTTTATTCCATCCACATGTGGAAAACGGGGCGTTTTTCGCACAGGATGTGGACCGGGAAAAGCGGCTGCTGCTCGAACGCATCGAAAACGAGCGCAACGATAAGCGCACCTATGCGCTCAGGCGCTGTGAAGCGCTTATGTGTGACAACGAAGCGTATGGGATCAACCGCTACGGCACGCCTGAGGATGTGGAGCGCCTGACGCCGCAGGGGCTGTACCAGGCATGGCAGGCGCTTGTGTCGAACGGGCGGATTCAGTTCAATCTCGTTGGCGACGCCGATGTGCGGAAAACCGCGCAGCTGCTGCAAAAGGAACTGTCCGGCATTGAGAGAAAGGAATTTTCCGCAGATGCTTTCCGGACGCAGATCATCCCACGCGCAGGCAAAACGCGGCGGATCGAAGAGCGCCTTCCCGTCCAGCAGGGCAAACTCGTGCTGGGCTACCGGATGGGATATGAAAAGATGCCGGAGGATATCTCCGCGGTCTCTGTGATGGTCAATGTCTTTGGCGGAAGCCCGCAGTCGCTTCTCTTTCAGAATGTGCGGGAAAAGCTGAGCCTTTGCTACTACTGCTCCTCCCGCCTGTTCCGTCAGAAAGGCGTGATGATGGTGCAGAGCGGCGTGGAATTTGACAATGCCGAGCGCGCGATTACGGAGATCGGCAGGCAGCTTGATGCCGTGCGCGCGGGAAATTTCACGCAGGATGATTTCGATGCGTCTGTCAAGAGCTTGGCGGACGACTATGAGCGCATCGGTGGCACGCCGGAGGAGCTGGACGACTGGTATGCCTTTCGCCTGCTGGAGGACGAGCCTGCCGCGCCCCAGGCGCTTGCCCAACAGATCCGCAGGGTTACGCAAGAACAGGCAGTCGAGGCGGCAAAGCGCGTAACGCTCGATACCATCTATGTCCTTTTGGGAGAGGAGGAAACCGCATGAGCCTGCCAGTGAAAGAAATCCATTCCGAGCTGCTCAGAGACAGCTATTATGAAATCGAACATCCGTCGGGGCTCACGATCCTCGTGATGCCCAAGGAGGGGTATTCCTCCGCCTATGCGCTGTTTGGCACGAAGTACGGCTCGATCGACACGCGCTTCAAGCGCAGCGACGAGGCCGGTTTCACCGAGGTGCCGGAGGGAATCGCGCATTTTCTGGAGCACAAGCTCTTTGAAAGCGAGGATCTCGACGCCTTCGCCCGCTATGCGAAGACGGGCGCGTCCGCCAATGCCTACACATCGTTTGAACGCACCTGCTACCTTTTTTCCTGTGCGGGCAATTTCAAGGCATCGCTGGAGATTCTCCTAGACTTTGTGCAATCCCCTTACTTTACGGAGCAGACCGTGCAGAAGGAGCAGGGCATCATCGGGCAGGAAATCCGGATGTACCAGGACGAGCCGAACTGGCAAGTCATGTTCAATTGCCTGCGCGCGCTCTATCAGGTGCATCCCGTGCGCATTGATATCGCCGGGACTATTGATTCGATTTCGCAGATTACGGCCGATCTTTTGTATCGCTGCTACCACACGTTTTACAACCTGAATAATATGGCGCTCGCCGTCGCGGGCAACGTGACCGTTGACGAAGTGCTCGAGGTGGCGGACCGTATCCTCAAAAAGGCGCCGGAGCTCGCTATTGAGCGCAATTTCCCGGACGAGCCTGCGGAGGTTGTGCAGCCTTATATTGAGGAAAAGCTCGATGTGGCCGCGCCGCTGTTCATGCTCGGCTTCAAGGAGACCTACGATACGCCGGAGCGACCCCTGCGCGAACAGCTCCAAACCAATATCCTGCTTGAAATGCTTGCCGGGAATACGTCGCCGCTTTACCGCAGGCTTTTTGACGAAGGGTTGATCAATACGCAGTTCGGCGCGGAGTATTTTCAAGGCTACGGTTTTGCGAGCGTCCTGTTTTCTGGGGAGTCAAAGGATCCGCAGAAGGTGGCGGACGCCATTCAGGCGGAAATCGAGCGCGTGCGCCGCGAAGGGCTTGATCCGGCTGCTTTTGAACGCGCGCGCCGCAAGCTCTATGGACGCTTCGTCATGGCGTTCAACGATATCGAGGAGCTTGCCAATGAGATGATCGCCGCTGAGTTCCGCGGCGGCGGCCTGTTTGACGAGGCTCAGCTTCTGCGCGAAATCGCGCTCGATGAAATTACCGCGCGGCTGGAGACGACGCTGCGGAGGGAATACAGCGCGCTTTCCGTCGTCAAAGCATAGCTTGCCCAACAGGATGCTGACCAGGGCCGCTAGGGCGGCCTTACATAAATCATTTTTTTCTTTTTTGTAGAAACATATTTACAATTCCAATACAGACCCATTAGAATGAAATCATAAAGGAGAGCTTGCCATGCATGACTTCACAGTGGTGGAGTTCCCGAAGCTGGGATGGAGCTTCAATGTTCCTTCCATTCTCGCGGACTTCACGATCCCAGGCATCAACCTGCACCTGACCATCCATTGGTACGGCGTAATTATTGCTTTCGGCTTTCTGCTTGCCGTCCTGTTCGGCGGCCGGATGGCGTATAAATGGAAGATGAGCCTTGACAAGATGTTGGATGTTTTGATCTTCGGCACCTTCGGCGGCATCATCGGCGCAAGGCTTTATTATGTCGCCTTCGAATGGGAGCAGTATAAGGATCATCTTGCAGACATCTTCAAAATCTGGGAAGGCGGCATGGCGATCTACGGCGGCATTATCGGCGGCCTTCTGGCTGCTTGGGCGGTGTGCCATTTCAACAAGCTCAATTTCCGCAACCTTCTGGATATCGGCGCGATGAGCCTGCTGCTCGCGCAGGGCATCGGGCGCTGGGGAAATTACATGAATCAGGAGGCCTTCGGCTGCAATACGGATCTCCCCTGGGGCATGACGAGCAGTAAGGTGGTCTCCTATCTCACAGCGCATCAGGCGGACTTTGCGGCGAACGGAATTACGGTCGACCCGACGCAGCCGGTGCATCCAACCTTTTTGTATGAATCCATCTGGTGTATTCTCGGCTTTTTCGTGCTGTATCTCATCTGCCGGAAATTCCGGAAGTTCAGCGGTCAGATCATCCTATGCTACGGCGTATGGTACGGCCTGGAGCGCATGGTGGTCGAAGGCCTGCGCACAGATAGCCTTTATATTCCCGGCACAAGCCTGCGGGTTTCGCAGCTGCTGTCCGGCGCGCTGGTCGTGGTGTGCGGCGTGCTGCTCGTCTATTTCCTTATCCGGGCAAAGAAGAATCCCCAGCCGATCGAGGGCGTTGATTATTATATCGACAATGGCGGCAAGCGGATCGAACTGGTCAACGGAAAGCCGGTTCCTTCCGATGATTCGGGAGAGAAGGAAGCTGCTCCGGCATCGGTTGCGCAGGGGAAAGCTCCGGCTGGCGAGAACATCCCGGAGAAAGAGGAAGAAAAGGAGGCGGACAGCAATGGCGATCAGAATTGACGGAAAAAAGGTTTCCGCGCAGGTGCGCGCGCGCGTTGCAGATGAGGTGGGGGCGCTGCGGGAGAAGGGGATCGTCCCGGGGCTTGCGGTGATCATTGTGGGCGATGATCCGGCCTCCCGCGTCTATGTCAATAATAAGAAGAAGGCCTGCGCAGAGGTTGGCATCTATTCCGAGGAGTTTGCACTCCCGGCGGATACGACGCAGCTGCAATTGATGGCGCTCGTGCATCAGCTCAACGTCCGCAAGGATATTAGCGGCATTCTCTGCCAGCTGCCACTGCCTGCGCATCTTGATGAAAAGCAGGTGATCGAGGCCATTGCGCCGGAAAAGGATGTGGACGCGTTCCACCCCTCGAATGTGGGGCGTATTATGATTGGGGACTATCAGTTCCTGCCCTGCACGCCTGCAGGCGTGATGGAGCTGCTGCACAGCGCGGGCATCTCCCCTGATGGAAAGGAATGCGTGGTCATTGGGCGCAGCAATATCGTGGGTAAGCCCATGGCGATGCTCCTGCTGCACGAAAACGGGACGGTCACAGTCTGCCATTCCCGCACGAAGGATCTCAGGGAGGTCTGCCGTAGAGCGGATATCCTGGTCGCTGCCGTGGGAAAAGCGAAATTTGTCACGGAAGATATGGTAAAGCCGGGCGCGGCGGTGATCGACGTCGGGATGAACCGGGATGAAGCCGGCAAGCTCTGCGGAGACGTGGATTTCGACGCGGTCGAGCCCGTTGCCGGCGCGATTACGCCTGTGCCGGGCGGCGTAGGGCCGATGACGATCGCCATGCTCATGCAGAACACCTTGATGGCCGCAAAGCTGCAAAACGGCCTGTCAGACTGAAGCAGAGCATTCAGGCTGATTTTAATTTAGGAGGAATTTTTATGGATATGAACAAAAAACTCTACAGAAGCCGCAATGACAAGATGATTTCAGGCGTGTGCGCCGGAATCGCCCATTATTTGAATATCGATCCCACGCTTGTGCGCGTGATCTATGCGGTGCTTTCCGTATTCACGGCATTCGTACCTTGCCTGATCCTTTATATCGTGCTTGCGATCGTGATTCCGCAGGAGCCGATGGTGGAGGGCTGAGCCTCGACGCGGTAAACTGAAGTGCAATAAACGGCGGGCCGCTGTGCTAATGCACAGCGGCCCACGCACCCTGTCAAAAAAGAATATCGTTTCGTCAGAACAATTTCGTAAAAATTACTCATTACGCTTGCTTTTTTGAGTGCTCTGACAAAGGAAGAGAAAATTGGAACGCGCTCAGGCCGCGCGGGCCCTTCCTTTTCCGCTCGGCCGGAAAAGGAAGCAAAAGGGGCCGTTTTGCACGGCACTTCGGCAGCAGAAAGATCGAGACACGTTAAAACTCGTTCGGCGAACCTTCCCAAACTCAACGCCTCACGGCGTTTCAAACACATGGAAAGGTTCGTTTTTGCCCCTGCCGTGCGCGGCAGGGGCAAAAATCCCCTCACGAGCCACGCAGATAATTGCTGCGGGCGCTGCCTCGGCCTCCCGGCAGCGCCCAGCGGCGCATAAAGATGCCGGTTCCAAAACCGATCAGAAACCATGCTTTTTTGTGCACTTTTTTCTTCTCTAAGACTTTATCGACAAGCTGGGCGGGCCGCTGTGCTAATGCACAGCGGCCCAAGGCCTGTTTATTCCGTTTCGGGTTTCGAACTGTCCTCCAGTGTCCAGTGGAACATCTCTTTGAAATCCGCGAAGCATTCGGGGCAGATCCAGTAGGTTTCGTCAGGCGTGCAGTAGCCCTCGTGCAGGTCGCCCTCGTATTCGCTGAAGGTGGCCCAACAGAAACAGCAGTGGTCATGGTCCCAGGTGGGGCTCGGCCTGCGGTAAGGCTTCCATTGCCAGGTCAGATATTTCAAATACTTTTCTTGTGACTGCAAACGCCAGTCGTTTTCTTCGATCACCAGGGGAACCTCCTTTTTAATGTTTATTTGGCGCCTTCCAGCGTCCAGTGGAACATCTCTTTGAAATCCGTGAAGCATTCGGGGCAGATCCAGTAGGTTTCGTCAAGCGTGCAGTAGCCCTCGTGCAGGTCGCCCTCGTATTCGCTGAAGGTGGCCCAGCAGAAACAGCAGTGGTCATGGTCCCAGGTGGGGCTTGGCCTGCGGTAAACCGCTTTTTTGAGAGGAACATGCATTAAATATTCCTCTTGATATAGCAATCTCCAGTCATTTTCTTCAATCATTGCAGCATCCCTCCGTTTTGTAAAAAAAAGTTCAAAGATTTTCTTCTCATAGCTGTTGTCCGCAAAGATACGGTAGCCTTTGCCGCCTCCGGGAAAGTTATAATCCCAGTGGGGAGGAAGCGGTTCAGGATGCTCTAAATCCGAATAAAAACTTTCCCTTGTTTTTGGATTGAACCATGCCCCTTTTCCCGATTCCGGCGTTCCCCTGCCGCGCCATTCGTAATCCTTGCCGGGCGGCTTTTCCGGATCCCAGCCCGGGAATTTCGGCATTTTCCCGCCCGCGCCGCCGCGGCCCTTCGTAACGGGCTCGTCAAAGGTATAGGTTTTCCACACGAAAAAAGGTGTTTCGCCCGCTATGGAGAAGCGCTTTTTGTAGTGGTTCGTGCGCTCGTAATCCACTGGGATGATCTTGCCGGTCATCTCCGGGAAGGGCTCGCCGTAGCAAATGACGGCCTTGGGCATGATACGGCGCATCATCTCCAGATAGCCCTGCATAAACAGCGGCTTTTCGCTGCGCACGCCAACGGTCGATACGGCTACAACGCTTCCGCGCGGGATTCCGTCAAAGCAGAACCAGAAGGAGGCGGGCTGCCCCCAGGCGACCGTTGGGATGACGCAGATCCCTTTCGATTGCAGGTATGCGCCGCACCAGCGGCTCCGGAAGGTGTTGAACAGCTGCACCGCAAGGGGCATCTCCGTATACAGGCTGTAATCCGGGGATAAAACGGCGCGAAAGCGTTTCAACCGCTCGATTCTCGGCTCCGGGTCTTTCCAGAGCGATTCAAATTTGTAATCGTCCAAAAAGAAATGGACGATTTGATCCGTCTCGCCGCTGGAGAGCTTGTCATAGCCGGTTAGGGCGATCTCCTCCAGCGCGACGCTTTCCCGCCGGATGATCGGCAGTTCAAAAACGCCGTCGCCCTCGAACTGGTTGCGCAAAAACATGGGGTCATTTCGAAATGTAGCGCTTGTCATAATCACCAACCTTTCAGAATACGAACATTTGTTCTAAATCTATTATATGACAAAATTTCCATTCTGTCAAGCGGCAAAGAAAACTTCACGCCAAAGATTGACACACCTTGCGCCGTGTGCTATAATGCTACATACCGCGTGTTCTGGGCAGGCATTTTTATGCCCAAAAGCGGAGTTTCCCGCCCGAGAGCAGCGAGACCGTAATAAAGGAAGGTAAATTATGTACGCAATCATCGAAACCGGCGGCAAGCAGTACAAGGTGGAAGCGGGCGATACTGTTTTCATCGAGAAGCTCAACGTCGAAGCGGATGCCGAGATCACCTTTGACAAGGTAGTCGCAGTCGGCGCGGAAGACGGCATCAAGGTTGGTGCTCCCTATGTGGAGGGCGCGACGGTCACCGCCAAGGCCATCAAGAACGGCAAGGCCAAGAAGATCATCGTGTTCACCTATAAGCCGAAGAAGAACGAAAAGCGCAAGATGGGCCATAGGCAGCCCTATACGAAGGTTGAAATTGCCGCCATCAACGCGTAAGCGATGATTACGGTGCAGTTTTACTCCCAGGCAGGGCTTCTCGCGGGCTTTTCGCTCGACGGCCACGCCGGCCGGGGCGAGGAGGGGGAAGACCTCCTCTGCGCGTCGGTTTCCTCGGCGGCCTATATGACGGCGAATACCATCACGGATGTCATGCGCATTCAGACGCACGTGGAGGTGGACGACGGCCATATGCGGCTGCTGCTCTCTCAGGATGAGGCACAGCGTGCTCAAACCCTTTTGAAGGGGTTTGAGCTACACATGGTCTCCCTGTCGGAGGACTACCCGAAAAATGTCAAAGTGAAATACGGAGGTGTACGAAATGCTTAAAATAAACCTGCAGCTGTTCGCACATAAAAAGGGAATGGGTTCCACCCGCAACGGCCGTGATTCCGAGTCCAAGCGCCTCGGCGCGAAGCGCGCGGACGGCCAGTTCGTTCTTGCGGGCAACATCCTCGTCAAGCAGCGCGGTACGCACATCCATCCCGGCAATAACGTCGGCCGCGGTTCGGACGATACGCTGTTCGCGCTCATCGACGGCAAGGTTAAGTTTGAGCGCATGGGCAGAGACCGCAAGAAGGTCAGCGTCTATGCTGTTGAGCAGTAATTTATAAAATTTTTGCGTGCAATTTTTGCATGCGAACGCACAGGTAGCCATTGCAGAAAAATTTTTTTGCAATGGCTATTTTGCTTTTTTCAGGGCATACTAGATTGGAAAACGCCGCCTCCAGAGAAAAGGAAACACTCTTTTTTACGGCTGGAAAGGTAGAAAAAGTCGAAAAAAGGAGAAAAACATTTCTGTTCGTAAATTTTATCCATGGAAAAATTTTATAAAACCTGTTCAACGCATCCCTGCGTATTCGTAAAAAATTGTACATAAAATATCTTTTAATCATCCGCCTTTGGTGGTATAATAGCAACGGTCTAAAAGTCAAAAAGGAGAGTGTGCCGATTGGAGAAATTCGTCATTCACGGAGGGCGCCCGCTTCGTGGAGAAGTTTCCATCAGCGGAGCCAAAAATGCTGTTGTTGCCATTCTGCCTGCCACAATCCTTGCGGATGATGTGTGCCGGATTGAAAATATACCGAATATCAGCGATGTTACCTATATGGTTCGTATCTTAAAGCAAATCGGCGCGCGGGTGCGCGTCATCAATGTGCATACCCTTGAAATCGATACCACCTCTGTCAATTCTTTTACCGTGCCCGATGAACTGACCAAGCATATGCGCGCCTCTTATTATCTGATCGGCGCCCTGCTCGGCCGGTATCATCAGGCGCGTGTCTCTATGCCCGGCGGCTGCGACCTCGGCATCCGTCCGATGGATCAGCATATCAAGGGCTTTGAATTTCTCGGAGCGGATGTCAGCATTGAAAACGCCATGGTCAATGCCCATGCGGAAAAGCTGATTGGCAGCTCGGTCTACATGGATGTCGTCTCCGTGGGAGCCACGGTGAATATCATGCTTGCGGCTGTGAAGGCGCGCGGGCTGACTGTGATCGAGAATGCGGCGAAGGAGCCGCATATCGTCGATCTTGCCAATTTCCTCAATTCCATGGGCGCGGATGTGCGTGGCGCCGGCACGGATGTGATTAAAATCCACGGTGTTGAAAAAATGCACGGCTGCACCTATTCCATTATTCCGGATCAGATCGAGGCCGGTACCTATATGGTGGCAGCCGGAGCGACGAAGGGCGACGTTCTGATTAAAAATATAATCCCGAAGCATCTGGAATCCATTTCCGCAAAGCTTGAGGAGTGCGGGCTGGAGGTCACGGAATACGATGATTCCATTCGGGTGCGTTATGTCGGAAAATTGAGCAAATGCAATATCAAGACCATGCCGCATCCCGGTTTTCCCACCGATATGCAGCCGCAGATGTCTGTGCTTCTTTCCATTGCGGAGGGGACCAGCATCGTATCTGAGAATGTATCGGACAACCGTTACCGCTATGTGGCGCAGTTGACCAGAATGGGCGCAAATGTGCAGGTGGATGGTAAGGTTGCCGTCATCGAGGGTGTGTCGGAGCTGACGGGCGCGCCGGTGAAGGCGGATGATCTGCGCGCAGGGGCCGCAATGCTGATTGCAGGGCTGACAGCGCAGGGGGTAACGGAAATCGAGAATATCCAGCATATCGACCGTGGCTATGAAGACGTCGTCGAGAAATTCTTGGCGCTCGGCGCAGATATCGTGCGCCGCAACTATCCGGACGCGGTTATTGAGCAGGCGGTTTGATTTCAGTCGGATTTTAAAAAGTTGTATGACAAAACATAGTTGGATGCGTGTTTTAGGTTTGAGTCCTTGGAAAAAGCAGATCAAGGGGCGTATGTGCCCCTTTTCTTTTATGAAAAGCATGAGGCGGTGATGATATGGCGCGGTTTTCTCCGCTGTTCTCCTCGAGCAGCGGCAACAGTATGTACATAGCGGCTTCCGGCAGCAGTATCCTCATCGACGCGGGGATGTCCGCAAAGCAGCTGGAGCTTGCACTGCGCCGTATCGATGCAGACCCTGCCCAGCTGAGCGCGATTTTTGTCACGCATGAGCATAGCGATCATGTCAAGGGGCTGCGTGTCTTTGCGGCGCGCCACCACATCGACGTATACGCCTCTGCAGGAACGCTGCAGGCGCTTGATGAAGCGCAGGTTCTGAACGGCAAATTCTATGCTGGCGTGGTGCCGAAGAGCGGCATGGAGGCGGGCCGCCTGTTCGTCCGCCCGTTTCCGATTCCACACGATTGCCGGGAGGGCTTCGGCTATGTGATCGAGCTGCCAGGGGAGCGCCGCATTGCGGTTGCCACGGATATGGGCGTGATGACCAATGAGGTGATGAATGCGATTTCTGGATGCGACCTTGTGGTGCTGGAGTCGAATCATGACGTCCGGATGCTGGAAAATGGGCCGTATCCCTATATGCTCAAGCGGCGCATCCTCTCCGACCGCGGGCACCTTTCCAACGATGCCTGCGCCTGCGTGCTCGAGCAGCTCGTCGGCCGTGGGACAACGCGCTTCTGCCTGGCGCATCTGAGCAAGGAGAACAATATCCCCCAGCTTGCCCGCCAGACGGCGGTCGCCGCCCTGAACGAAATGGGCGCGCAGGAGGGAAAGGACTATCTGTTGCAGGTGGCGGAGCCGGTATGCTCTGCTCCGGTGACGGTCTTTTGACAAGGGAAAAGAGAAAAAGGGATTTGGAACATGCTTCGGGTTAACATCATTTGCATCGGGAAACTGAAGGAGCCCTATCTGCGGGATGCCTGCGCAGAATACCAGAAGCGGCTTTCCGCCTTTTGCCGGCTGGAGATTGGCGAACTCCCTGCGGTGCGGGTGCCGGACGCACCGTCTGATGCACAGCTTGCTGCCGCCATTGCGCAAGAGGGGCAGCGGATCCTCTCCCGGATTCCTTCCGGCGCATATGTTTATGCGCTGTGTATTGAGGGAAAACAGCAATCTTCCGAGCGATTCAGTGCAGAGCTGCAAAAGCTGGCGGTCGAGGGCGTGAGCAGCGTCTGTTTTCTGATCGGCGGATCGTGGGGCCTGGCTGAAGCGGTGAAGGCGCGTGCGCAGGCAAGGCTTTCCATGTCGCAGATGACCTTCCCACACCAGCTTGCGCGTGTGATGCTTTTGGAGCAGCTCTACCGCGCCTTTGAAATCGGAAACGGTGGAAAATATCATAAATAGGGGAGAAGGCGAATGAAAGAGCTGAGTGAAATGAGCCTTGAGGAGCTTTGGCAGCTATTCCCAATTGTGCTTAAGGAATATGACCAGCGTTACCCTGCATGGTATGAGAAGGAGCGCAAGGCAATCGTCTCCCTCCTGGGTGAAGAGACGATCCGGCGGATCAGCCATATTGGCAGCACGGCGGTGCCTGGGTTGCAATCCAAGCCGACGGTGGATATTTTATTGGAAATTTCAGAAGATTGCCCGCCCGGGCCATTGTGCGCCGCCTTGCAAAAGAGCGGCTGGACGCTCATGCTGGAGCAGCAGAAGCCGGAATTCCGGCTAGCCTTTAATAAGGGATATACGCCGCAGGGGTTTGCGCAACAGGTTTATCATCTGCATGTGCGGCATTTCGGCGATTGGGGCGAGCTGTATTTCCGAGATTATCTGTGTGCCCATCCGGAGGAAGCGTCGGCTTATGCTGCGCTTAAAATGGAGCTTGGCCAACGATACCGGCACGACCGGGATGGCTACACCGCGGCAAAGGCCGAATTTGTCCGGCGCTGCACGTGCCTTGCGCGGGCGGAATTTGCAGGCAGGTATCGGCCTGATCAATGCTCAAAAATGTGACCGTTTTTTTCCTTTTCTTTGCCTGCGGTTTATGAAATATTCTGAATTTGCGGGGAGGCGCATTTGCCTGCTTGACTTTTCGTTCGGCATGCGGTACGCTAAAGACACAAATGAAAAAGGCATTCAGGACTGACGGATGATTGTGGGAAGAACCACAGTGGAATGAAATGCCTGTTTTGCCGGCCGTCTGGGCAGTGTATGGAGAGATCCATATACTGCCCTTTTTGTTTTGCCGGCGGAAGAGCACTTTACTTTCGGAAAGGAGACGCGCGCGATGGAACATACGGCTTGGGAGGGTTTTCAGCCCGGCAAATGGCAGGAAAAGATCGATGTACGCGATTTTATTCAGAAAAATTATACGCCCTATGAGGGGGACGGTGCCTTTCTTGCGGGACCGACGCAGCGCACGCAGGAGCTGAATCACAAGCTTTCCAATCTCTTAAAGCTGGAGCAGGAGTTCGGCGGTGTGCTGGATATCGATACGGAGACGGTATCCTCTCTTACCAGCTATAACCCCGGCTATCTGGACCAGGAGAAGGAGCTGATCGTCGGCCTGCAGACGGACAGGCCCCTGCGCCGCGGGGTCAACCCCTTCGGCGGCATCCGCATGACGCGTGACGCGTGCGAGGCTTATGGCTATCACCTTTCCAATAAGGTGGAGGAGGAGTTCCGCTTCCGCACCACGCACAACGACGGCGTCTTCCGCGTGTATGGGGAGGAAACACGCAAGGCGCGCCACTGCGGGATTATCACAGGCCTGCCGGACGCTTACGGCCGCGGCCGCATCATCGGGGATTACCGCCGCGTGGCGCTCTACGGGGTGGACCGCCTGATTGAGGAGAAGAAGAAGGATAAAGCCAAAATCGTGGAGGGCGTGATGGATGTCGATTCGATCCGCCTGTCTGAAGAGCTGTTCCAGCAGATTACCTTCCTCGGCTATCTGAAGGATATGGCGATGCAGTATGGCTACGATATCTCCCTTCCTGCCAAAACGGCGCGAGAAGCGGTGCAGTGGCTCTATTTCGGCTATCTCGGTGCGATCAAGGAGCAAAACGGTGCGGCGATGAGCCTTGGCCGCACGAGCACCTTCCTCGATATCTATTTTGAACGCGATTTGAAAAATGGTGTGCTTGACGAAGCCGGGGCACAGGAGCTCTTTGACGATTTTGTGATGAAACTGCGTATGGCGCGGCATCTGCGCACGCCGGCTTATAACGAGCTGTTCGCAGGAGACCCGATGTGGATCACGGAGGCGATCGGCGGCATGGGTGAGGACGGGCGCACACTGGTGACCAAGAGCTCCTACCGGATGCTCCACACGCTCTATAACCTTGGCTCTTCTGCGGAGCCGAACCTGACCGTCCTCTGGTCCAACCGGCTTCCCGATGCATTTAAGCGCTTTGCCGCCAAGGTTTCGTGCGATACAGACGCCATTCAGTATGAAAACGACGATCTGATGCGCCCGATTTACGGCGACGATTATGCGATCGCCTGCTGCGTATCCGCCATGCAGGTCGGCAAGCAGATGCAGTTCTTCGGCGCGCGGGCCAATCTCGCCAAGCTCCTGCTCATGAGCCTCAACGGCGGAAAGGATGAGAAGACCGGCATGCAGGTCGGCCCGGAGCATACGCCTTACGAGGGAGAATATCTCGAATACGACAAGGTGATGGAGCTGATGGACGTCTATCGCCCCTGGCTTGCGAAAACCTATGTCAACACGATGAATATCATCCATTATATGCATGATAAATATGCCTATGAAAAAATACAGATGGCGCTGCATGATACGCAGGTGCATCGCTTCATGGCCTTTGGCGCGGCAGGCTTGTCCGTGCTGGCAGACTCACTTTCCGCGATCAAATATGCAAAGGTGCGCGTCCTGCGGGATAATAGCGGCATGATCACCGGCTTTGAGACGACGGGCGAATACCCGGCTTTTGGCAATGACGACGACCGCGTCGATCAGATCGCCTGCGAGCAGGTGAAGCTGTTTTACGAGGAGCTCAAGAAGAATCCCACCTATCGCGGCGCGGAACATACGCTTTCGATCCTGACGATCACCTCCAATGTGGTCTATGGCAGGAAAACCGGCGCCACGCCGGATGGGCGCAAGGCGGGCGAGCCCTTTGCACCGGGCGCAAATCCGATGCATGGGCGCGAGAAAAACGGGGCGCTGGCTTCGCTCAACTCCGTGGCGAAGATTCCCTATGAATATTGCCGCGATGGCATCTCCAATACCTTCTCCATCATTCCGCAGGCGCTGGGTAAAACATTGGAGGAGCGCTGTGAAAACCTGGTTTCGATTTTGGATGGCTATTTCGCACAGAATGCGCACCATATCAATGTGAATGTGATGAACCGCGAGATGTTGGTCGATGCATATAACAACCCGGACAAATATCCGAATCTGACCATTCGCGTTTCCGGCTATGCGGTCAATTTCCACAAGCTGACGAAAGAGCAGCAGCGCGAGGTCATTTCCCGGACCTTCCATCAGGCGATCGCATGATGACAGGGCGGGTGCATTCCTTTCAGACCATGGGCGCGGTGGACGGGCCGGGCGTGCGGTTTGTCGTATTTTTGCAAGGCTGCCCCCTGCGCTGCGCATACTGCCACAATCCCGATACCTGGGACCCGCAGGGTGGGGAACCCTATACGCCACAGGCCGTCTGTGAAAAAATCCTGCGCTATCGGCCCTATCTCAGGCGCGGCGGCGTGACGGTTTCGGGCGGGGAGCCGCTGATGCAGGCGCCGTTTGTGGCGGAGCTCTTCCGCCTGCTGCATGAGCATCGGCTCCATACGGCGCTTGATACCTCCGGAATTGGAAATCTGGAGAGTGCCAGAGAGGTGCTGGCGCATACGGATCTCGTTTTGTGTGATTTGAAATTTGCAGAGGAAGACGACTATTGTACACACTGCGGCGCATCGTTCTATCAGGTGTTGCGCTTTTTGAAGCTGACGCAGACGATGGCAGTGCCTCTCTGGATCCGGCATGTGGTCGTGCCGGGGCTGACGGACGTGCCGGATCAGGTGCGGCAGATTGCGCGCATTGCCGGACGATTTGACAATCTGCAGAAGCTGGAGCTCCTGCCGTTTCGCAAGCTCTGCGCGGAAAAGTATGAACGGATGGGGATTCCGTTTCCGCTGGCGGACACGCCGGAGATGGAGGAGGAGGCGCTTCAGCGCCTTTTAGATCTGCTGAAGGCGGAAGGGCTTTTGCCGAAATCTTGAATGATGGTTTACAACGCAACAGAACGAACATACAACCATAAAGAAATGATTCCTCAGTGATCTGGCGAAAATCGTTGATTGGGAAAGGAGGAGCAGGGGTGGAGCGGAATTGGTATCAACCGGAGGACAATACATCCCCTGTGATTACCGCGCGGGAACACGTGCGTAGCATACACGGCGGAGCGAGTAAGCTTTTGCCGGAAACCTGTGTGATTTTTGAAATCGGCATGGCGATGCGCTATCTTCAAAAGCATTTTTCGACCCGTGTGCTTGCCAAACGGCTTCCTTGCTTTCTGGAAAATCCGAGCTGCCTGGCGCTGAGGCAAAACGATCGCGTTTGTTTTACGCAGGGCGGATACGGCGCTCCTGCCGCAGTGGATACGGTGGAAACGCTGCGTGCGCTCGATGTGAAGCGTGTGATCCTTGTCGGGATGTGCGGCGTGTTTGCGCCGGGTGTTTCCGTGGGGGATGTCATAATCCCGCACAAGGTGCTCAGCGAAGAGGGAACATCGCACCACTATGCGGAAAACGTTTCGTTCGCTGAGCCGGATGCGCGCTTATTCCGTGCGGCACAGGAAGCGTTTCAGGGGCGTTTCAACGTCCATACGGATGCGACGGTGACGAGCGACGCAGTTTACCGCCAAACGTTTTATAAGGAAGCGCTTTGGCGGAATCAGGGCTGTGTGGGAGTGGATATGGAATCCTCGGCGGTCTTGACCGTTTGCGCCTATTACAAGCTGCCGGCCGTCAGCATTCTTCTTGCTTCCGACTGCCATCCGCTTTCCCTGCAGGAGCAAAAATGGGGTTGGGGCGCACCGGATTTTGATCAAACGCGGGAGGCGTTTGTGGAACGCGCCGTTTCATTTGCCTGCGGGCTGGAGCCGGTTTGAATGTTTGGAAGGCGCTTCCACGAACAATTTTTGGAGAACATAAAAACCGCCGCCGCAGAAGTAAACTGCGGCGGCGCTTTAATCTATTTTTATGAAGAAAATAAAATTGTTTTAATGTGCCGGAGCTTTTCTACGAAATCAGGCAGCATTTTGGGACACTTTCTTCCTACGGCGGCGGGCCGGACGGGAAACCGGCTTAGTGGAAGTAGAAGTCTGCTGACTCGCTACAGAGGGCGCGGCCGTCTTCTGTGTCTGCGTCTGCATGGGCTTTTGTAGACGTGCGGAAGGAACCGCTCCCTGCTTTTTGAGCATGCGGCGATGCCTGATTCTACGGATATTGACCGCGACAATGCGGGCAAGCCTGTCCTCAAAACGAATGAATTTATCCTCATGTAGAAAGCCCCAGATCAGGAACGCCACAACGGCGACCTCGGCGATGGTGCGCAAGATGAATCCGATTGTCATAACGATAACCTCCTTGATGTCAGCGGAACGTTTGTTCTTAACAACTCCCATTATAACAGCTTTTTTGCGCTTGTCAAGACAAATGTTCGGATGGATTCCAACCAAAGTCCCAATCTTGGGACAGCGGAGATTCTTTTTGTCAAATGATTGTGCCTTTGTCTTTATAAATTCATTATACCACAATATATGGAATTTGTCAAACAGCAATCAACTATATGTATGTATTGTAAAGATATCCTTGTATGGAAAATGCTGGGAAGCATTTTCCGTATTCCGAGGAAGGATGCGAAGGGGAAGCGGACCGGCAGGAAAAAATTTTCGTTTCCTGCGATTTTGGGGTATATTATAAAGGAATAAGTGGGGCCGTGCGCGTGAAAATATCCAGGAAAATGCTGTACACGTTTGCCTTCTTATGATATAATTAATTCCTGTTTATGGATTTTTCAGCGCGGTTTTCACCGCGCTTGATTATGGCTTCCGGCCCCGTATGCCGGAGCGGAAGGGAATGTCTGACATGGCACAAGAAATTTACAGAACACATACCTGCGGCGAGCTGACGGAGCAGAATTTGAACCAAACAGTTCGTCTGGCCGGCTGGGTGGAAACCATCCGCGATCATGGCGGCGTGGCGTTTATTGATTTACGTGACCAGTACGGTGTGACGCAGGTGGTTGTGCACGACGACGCACTGCTCAAGGACCTGCACCGTGAAACGGTCGTCTCTGTCGCGGGCAAGGTGGTCGCCCGCGATGAAGAGACGGTCAATCCGAAAATCCCTACGGGCCGTCTGGAGGTCATGGCGGATTCGCTGGAGGTGCTTGGCCCGTGTGTGCCAAATCTGCCGTTCGACGTGCAGGAATCCACCGAAACGCGCGAGGAGGTGCGCCTGAAATACCGCTTCCTCGACTTGCGTAATCAACGGGTGCATGATAATATCCTCTTCCGATCCAAGGTCGTCAGCTTCCTGCGCCGCAAAATGGAAGAGCTCGGCTTTACGGAGATCACCACGCCAATCCTCACCTGCTCTTCGCCGGAGGGCGCGCGCGATTATATCATTCCCTCCCGCAAGCATGAGGGCAAGTTCTATGCGTTGCCGCAGGCGCCGCAGCAGTTCAAGCAGCTACTGATGGCCTCCGGCTTCGATAAATATTTCCAGATTGCGCCCTGCTTCCGCGATGAGGACGCGCGTGCGGACCGCTCTCCCGGCGAATTCTATCAGCTCGATTTCGAGATGGCGTTTGCAACTCAAGAGGATGTTTTCGCGGTGGCGGAGCAGGTGCTCTACGATACCTTTACAACATTCGGCAATGGCCGCCGGGTATCGCCCGCGCCGTTTCAGCGCATCCCCTATGAAGAGGCCATGCTGCACTATGGGACAGACAAGCCGGATTTGCGCAATCCACTGCTCATCGAGGACCTCTCCGATTTCTTTGTGGATGTGGATTTCAAGCCCTTTCAGAAGAAGCCGGTGCGCGGCATCAATGTGCCAGGCTGCGCGAAAATGCCGAAATCTTTCTTTGAAAAGATGCTCGCCTTTGCAACGGAAATCGGCATGAAGGGCCTCGGTTATCTGACGCTCCTGGAGGACGGCTCCTTCAAGGGCCCGATCGCAAAATTCCTCACGGACGAGAAGAAGCAGGAGCTGATCGAGCGCCTGTCCATGAAGGCGGAGGATACGCTCTTTTTCATCAGCGACGGCAAAGCGGTCGTCGACCGCCTGGCGGGGCAGATCCGCACGGCGCTCGGCGAGCGGATGGGGCTGATCCAAAACGACAGCTTCGAGCTGTGCTATATCACAGATTTCCCGATGTATGAGAAAAATGATGAGGGCAAGCTTGACTTTACGCATAACCCCTTCTCTATGCCGCAGGGCGGCCTGGAGGCCCTCGAAACAATGAATCCGCTGGAGATCAAGGCCTACCAGTACGATATTGTCTGTAATGGTGTAGAGCTTTCCTCCGGGGCGGTGCGTAACCATCGGCCGGACATCATGGTCAAGGCCTTTGAGCTGGCCGGTTACACGGCCGAGGATGTGGAGGCCCGCTTCGGCGCGCTCTATCATGCGTTCCAGTATGGCGCACCGCCGCACGCGGGCATGGCGCCCGGCGTGGATCGCATGCTGATGCTCCTGCGGGATGAGGAGAATATCCGCGAAGTGATCGCGTTCCCGATGAATGCGAATGCGCAGGATCTGTTGCTCGGCGCGCCCGGAGAAGTGACAGAGCAGCAGCTGCGCGAGGTTCATATCAAGCTCAGAAGGCCATTGGAAAACCGCGTGTAAAGAGGCTCTACTTTACGGAAATAGGGCAAATTGATTGTATCGATTATAGATTATAGGAGGAATCCAAATGCAAATCACGGGCGAGCTGGTCAAATATCTTGAAAAGCTGGGGCGAATCCAGTTGACGCCGGAGCAGGAGAATGCAACGGAAAAGGATTTGCAGGAGATTTTATCCTATATGGAAACGCTCAACGAGCTGGATACGCAGGGTGTTGAGCCGCTTTCGCACTCCTTCCCTGTGACGAATGTATTCCACGAGGACGAGGTTATTCCGTCCATGGATCGTGAGGCGCTGCTTGCGAATGCGCCAAACCAGAAGGACGGCTGCTTCCAGGTGCCGAAGACGGTGGAATAAGAGGGAAAGGGGAACGACAACATGGAGATCATGGAAATGACGGCGCTGGAGTTATCCCGGCGCATCAAGGGCGGAGAACTCAGCGCTCGTGAAGCGCTCGATGCGTTGTATGCAAAAATTGACGAGTGTGACGGAACTTATAACTGCTATGTCACCGCCTGCCGCGAGGAAGCGTACCGGGAGGCGGACGAGGTGCAGAAACGGATCGATGCAGGTGAGCTGAAGGACGCTCCGCTCGCGGGCGTGCCCGTATCCGTCAAGGATAATATCTGTACAAAAGGGATTCTGACGAGCTGCTCATCCAAAATCCTTTCCAATTTCAAACCGGCTTACAACGCGACGGTCATTGAGCGCATGCGTAAGGCGGGCATGGTAGTCGCTGGCAAGCTCAATATGGATGAATTCGCCATGGGCAGCACGACGGAGACCTCCTTCTACGGCCCAACGCGCAACCCCTGGAACATTGACCGTGTGCCGGGCGGTTCGTCCGGCGGCGCGGCGGCCGCTGTTGCTGCGCGCGAGGCGGTGGTTGCGCTCGGCTCCGATACGGGCGGATCGATCCGCCAGCCCTGCTCCTTCTGCGGCGTGCCGGGGCTGAAGCCCACCTACGGCGCGGTATCCCGCTTCGGCCTGGTGGCCTATGCTTCGTCGCTTGACCAGATCGGCCCGGTCGGCCGGGATGTGGCGGACTGTGCCGCGCTCTTCGAGATCATCAGCGGAAAGGATCCGCGGGACGGCACCTCCATGGAATTCCCTGCCTTTGACCGGCAGGTGGTCATGGCAGACGGCCTTTCGGGTAAGCGCATCGGCATCCCATCGGACTATTTCGGAGAAGGCATTGAGCCGGATGTGAAAGCCCGTGTGCTGGAGGCGGCGAAGCAGCTGGAAGCACTCGGCGCACAGGTGGAAACATTTGATATGCCGATCGTGAAGTACGCCGTGCCGACGTACTATATCATCGCGTCCGCCGAAGCGTGCTCGAACCTCTCGCGCTATGACGGCATCAAATACGGTTATTCCTCCCCCAATGCGGAAAACCTGATGGAGACCTATATCAAGAGCCGCAGCGAGGGCTTCGGGATGGAGGTCAAGCGCCGCATCATGCTGGGCAACTTCGTGCTGAGCTCCGGCTACTACGACGCGTATTACAATAAAGCATTGCAGGCGAAAAAGCTCATTCAGAAGGCCTTCTTTGACGCCTTTGAGCAATACGATATGCTGCTCGGCCCCGTGGCGCCCACCACGGCGCTGAAGATGGGCGAATCGCTCTCCGATCCCTTAAAGATGTATCTGGGCGATATTTATACGGTCATGATCAACCTTGCCGGCCTTCCGGCGGCCTCCGTGCCGTGCGGCTTTGACCGGGAGGGGATGCCGGTCGGGCTTCAGCTCATCGGCAGGCCCTTTGACGAGGCGGGAATCCTGCAGGCTGCAAGGCAGTATGAGCAGGCAACGCAGTTCCACAACCAGTGGCCCAACACTTGCGCGGGAGGGGAACAGGCATGAAATACGAAGTAGTCATCGGCCTGGAGGTCCATACGGAGCTTTCCACCAAAACGAAGATTTTCTGCAACTGCACAACGGCCTTCGGCGGCGAGCCGAATACGCACGTCTGCCCGGTGTGCGCCGGCATGCCCGGCACCCTGCCGGTTTTAAACCGCGCCGTTGTCGAATATGCAATGCGTACGGGCCTTGCGCTCGGCTGCGATATTACCCGCTATACGAAATTTGACCGCAAGAATTATTTTTATCCCGACTTGCCGAAGGCCTACCAGATTTCACAGCTCTATCTGCCGATCTGCACCTGGGGCCATGTGCAGGTGCAGGGCAAGGACGGGCCGAAGGAAATCCGCATCAAGGAAATCCACATGGAGGAGGATGCGGGCAAGCTCATCCACGATCCCTTTGAGGATTGTACGCTCGTCGATTACAACCGCTGCGGCGTGCCGCTGCTGGAGATCGTCAGCGAGCCGGACCTGTGCTCTGCGGAGGAAGCGGTCGAGTATCTGGAGAAGCTGCGGGCAGTGCTCCAGTATGTTGGCGTTTCCGACTGCAAGATGCAGGAGGGCTCCCTGCGGGCGGATATCAACCTCTCCGTGCGCCCCGCCGGTTCGCAAGAGCTGGGTGTGCGCACTGAGATGAAGAATATGAACTCCTTCCGCGCGATTGCACGCGCCATCGAGAGCGAATCCCAGCGGCAGATCGACCTGCTGGAGAGCGGGGAGAGGGTCGTCCAGCAAACCAGGCGTTGGGATGACAACAAGGGTGAAAGCACCGCCATGCGCTCCAAAGAGGATGCGCAGGATTATAAATACTTCCCGGAGCCGGACCTCCCGCCGATTTCGATCAGCGACGAGGAGGTGGAGCGCGTGCGTGCCTCCCTGCCGGAACTGCCGGAGACGAAAAAGAAACGCTATATGGAGGAGCTCGGCCTCTCGGCCTACGATACGGATATGATCACCGGCTCCGTCTACTTCGTGCGCCTGTTTGAGCGCACGGCCGAGGTCTGCGGCAGCCCGAAGGACGCTGCCAACTGGATCATGGGCGACCTGATGAAGCTGTTAAACGACACGGGCACCCTGCCGGAGGACATGGCCTTCCATCCGGATTCTCTCGGCAAGATCATTGTGATGCTCGCGCAGAACAAGATCAGCCGCGCGTCGGCAAAGAAAGTCTTCGAGCAGGTATTTAAAGAGGATGTTGATCCGGAGCAGTATGTCAAGGATAACAATCTCGGTGTGCTCACCGACACAAGCACAATCCGTGCAGCAGTTGAGCAGGTGATCGCGGAAAACGAGAAGTCCGTCAATGAATATAAGGGCGGCAAAACGCAGGCTCTCCAGTATCTCATCGGCCAGTCGATGCGCGCGCTGCGCGGCAAGGCGCCGGCACAGGAGGTCACGAAGCTGCTCAAGGAGCTGCTCGGAGAATAAAAGATGGCGATTCTATGAATGCCGCCATTGAAATAAACGGCAGGGAAAACCGCAACGCCCAAAAGGCAATGTGGTTTTCCCTGCCGCTTTTTTGCAGGTGAATAGGCACGTATCGGACATAGGAGGAGAGAGTCGATTTTTGGGGCTCTTTTGTATTTTGGCGTTGGATTTGCTACTAGAAAACCATACGTTTGCATACAGATTGGATAGAGAAGGAAAACAGGAAAGGTGTGATAGCCGATCGCATGCGGTCCGTTCGGGAGAGAGCGATGGATTGCATCCATATCACTAGAGAGAGGAAGAAAACGATGACAATCAAAAAGAACGTCCTTGTGTCCGTCTGTGTCATCGCGGCCGTGTTGGCGGTCGCGCTCATTGTGCTTTTTGCCGGAAATGCCCTGCTGCTGCGCAGAAATACGCAGAAAGTCTCCATTCGAGCGGAGAATTTTGCGCAGCAGCAGGGCGCCGACCGCATCCATTTCCTGAATACCGGCTCATCGGACGCGATCCTCATCGAGTCGAACGGCCATTTTGCGCTCGTGGACGCGGGCGAGGACAGCGATTATCCGCAAGATCGCCCCAATCTTGCTTACACAGGCTATGAGCAGGTGGTGCTGCAATACCTGAAGGATCACGCGGCGGATGAAAACGGGAAGGTGACGCTCGATTTCGTGCTGGCGACCCACGCCCATTCCGACCATATGGGCGGCTTCGACACGGTGATTTCCGACCCGGACGTGACGGTGAAGCGGGCGTATCTGAAGCCCTACCATTCGGATAACATCCGCAATGTGGAGAAGCGCAGATGGGACAATCAGGAGGTCTATGACCAGATGGTGGAGGCGCTGAACGCGCGCGGCGTTGAAATTGTTTCGGACCTCCCGGAAAAGGCCTTCCAACTCGGGGATTTTACCGTCCGGTTTCTGAATACGGAGCTCGACACGGTGCATCAAGGAATCGATGAAAACGATAATTCCGTGCTGACGCTGCTCGAAAAGGAGGGCACGAGGGCGCTTTTGACGGGCGATCTGAACAACCTCAGCGGGGACGAAACGCGTTTCGCACCGGAGATCGGGAAGATTGATCTTTTAAAAATCGGGCACCATGGCTATGTGTTTTCCTCCTCATGGAAGTTTTTAAAAACGCTGAAGCCTTCCGTAACAGTTGCGACCAACAGCCGAGCCAAGATGATTTATCCCACAGTGAAGTGGCGGCTAGCCCTTACCGGGTCGGCGCTGTTTCCAACAGTGGATCACAATGGCGTGATGGCCTCCTTCCCGGATGGCGGTGGGCTCGTCATGACGGAAAACATCATGAGCGCAGCGGAGATGAAGCGGGTCATTCCGGCGCAGGAACCGGGGGAATGACGCCTGCGATGTGGTCATATCTCGAAAAAAAGGCGTAAGATCGTGGAAAATTTCAATTTTTACTTGCTATTTCGCCAATCATATGGTAAACTTTTTATGAAAGAAGATGACTAGTATGAAAGAGTGGGGCAACCCGCTCTTTCTGCTTGTAACAATCATTTTGTAACATACCCGCTGTTTTGACTGCCGGCATGGTGCGAAACAACCGCGGGAATTTTTGCGGGAAAAGAGGAATGTGTTTGGCATCGAAAGGCAAGGGCGGCAATACAGTGGCCGCCGTATGGACAATCGCGGAACCGATTGCGCATCAATTGGGCCTGACGCTCTGGGATATCCGTTTTGTCAAGGAGGGCGCCTCCTGGTATCTGCGCGTTTTCGTGGATAAGGAGGGCGGCGTGAGCGTAGACGACTGCGTGGCGATGAGCCATGCACTCGACGGCCCGCTGGATGAAACGGACCCGATCGAGCAAAACTATTATTTAGAGGTTTCTTCGCCCGGACTCGAGCGGGAGCTGACGCGGGACCAGCATTTTCAGGCGCTTCTCGGCGCGCGCATCAAGGTACGGCTGATCCGCCCTCTGGACAATGTGCGCGATTTTGCGGGCGAGCTTGCTTCCTATGAGGACGGAATGGTTACGCTGCTGCTGGAGGATGGCAGACAGCTGGAGGTGCAGAAAAAAGAAACATCCTGGATCCGGTTGGACGATGCGGACGCGTTTTAAGCCAGAAGCAGCTTTGATATGGAAAGGAATGGTCACAAAATGAATACCGAGTTTTTTGAGGCGGTCAAGATTCTGGAAAAGGAAAAGGGAATCCCGGCGGAGCTGCTCTATGAAAAGATCCAGACGGCCATCATCGTGGCGGTGCGCAAGAATTACCACGACAAGGACGTCGTGGTTTGCGAGATCAAGCCCGATGAGAGCGAGCTGAATGTGTTCCTGCATAAAACAGTGGTCAACGAGATTTCCGATCCCGACACAGATATCCTCACAGAAGAGGCGCAGAAATATAAGGCCAATGCCCTGCCCGGCGATATTGTGGAAATCCCGCTTGAGCCCAAGCAGTTCGGCCGGATTGCCGCGCAGACGGTCAAGCATGTGATCCGCCAGGGCATCCGCGAGGCGGAGCGCGGGCAGGTGATGCAGGAATTCCAGAGCCGCCAGCAGGAGATCACCACCGCCAAGGTCATCCGCGTCGACCCGGTTTCGGGCAATGCGACGCTGGAAATCGGCCGTGCTGAAGCAGTGCTGCCCAAGGGCGAGCAGGTGCCGGGCGAGACGATTGCAGAGGGCGATCTGATCAAGGTGTACATTGTGGATGTGCGCGAGAGCGAAAAGGGCGGCCCGAAGGCGATCATCTCCCGCACGCATCCGGGGCTTGTCAAGCGCCTGTTTGAAACAGAGGTGCCGGAAATCTACGACGGAACGGTGGAGATCAAGGCCGTTTCCCGTGAGGCCGGCTCCCGCACGAAGCTTGCGGTTTACAGCCGCGACCAGAATGTCGACGCCGTGGGCGCATGCATCGGCCCGCGCGGCGCGCGCGTCGGCAAGGTTGTCGATCTGCTTGGGGGCGAAAAGATCGATATCGTCAAATACAGCGAAAATCCCGCAGAGTTTATCGCGGCGGCATTGGCCCCCGCGGAGGTGCTCAGCGTAGAGATAGAAGACGGCGCGACAAATTCGTGCCATGTGACCGTGCCGGATACGCAGTTGTCCCTAGCCATCGGCAATAAAGGGCAGAACGCCCGCCTGGCGGCGAAGCTGACCGGCTGGAAGATCGACATCAAGCCCGAAAGTGGCTTTTATGAGCCGAAGGCAGATCATCCTGAAGAAGAAGAGGCCTGATTTTTTGGGTGAGATGAAAAGGGGGATGGGAAATGCAGAAAAAGAAAATACCACTGCGCAAGTGTGTCGGCTGCTTTGAAATGAAGCCCAAAAAGGAGCTCGTGCGTGTGGTACGCAGCCCGGAAGGCGAGATTTCGCTGGATCTGACCTCGCGCAAGCCCGGCCGCGGCGCGTATGTGTGTCCCGATCCCGAATGCCTTTTGAAGGCCCGTAGGAAAAAGCAGCTGGAGCGCGCGTTCCAATGCAAAATACCGGATGAGGTCTATGACCGCATGGAGGAGGAGATGAGGCACAAAAATTGAAATTGAAGATCTTCAATTTGAAGTTTTGTGCTTTCCGTCCGGACAGAATGACGGGATTCGGCTTTGCCGAACTGCCCAAAACTTTCGGCTTCCATGGAGAGGATGATCATGATGGATGACAGGGCGCTGGGGCTCTTGGGGATCGCCAGAAGGGCAGGCCGCTTAAGCCTTGGGCACGATGCCGCAAAGGGCGCCGTCCTCGCGGGAAAGGCCCGTCTGTGTTTGATCAGTGCGGACGCATCTGAACGGCTGGAGCGAGAATTTACCCGCATGACGCAGGAAAAGAAGAATATCCCGCTCAGGCGCGTCCGGTATACAATGGAAGAGTTTCACCGCGCAATCGGCGCGAGGACGGGAGTCCTCACGGTGGATGACGGCGGCTTTGCAGAGAAGCTGCTGACAGGGGAGGATAATGCGTATGATGATGAATAAATACAGAGTTCACGAGGTGGCAAAAGATTTCGACAAGCCGAGCAAGGCGGTGATCGACCTGCTGGGAGAATACTTCGAGGAGCCCAAAAAGCATATGACGGCGCTCGAAGAGAAGGAGCTCGATGTGATCTTCGAAACCTTTACCCAGCAGAATGAAGTGGAGAGCTTTGACACATACTTTGCAATGGGAAAGGCAGCTGAGCCGGAACAGCCTGCAAAGCAGCAGGAGAAGGCGGCTAACGCTGCAAAGAAGCCGCAGGGACATCCTGCAAAGCAGGATGCGGCGCATAAGCCGGAGAAGAGCGCAAAGCAGGGCCAGAAGCCGCAGCAGAATGCTGCGCCACAGAAAAAGCCGGAAAATAATAACAAGCAGCCGCAGCGCCCGACGCAGTCTCGTACCAAGGGGGCGGCGCGCACGGTCAATACCCGCACCGCGCAGGTGGAGCTTGATAAATACAACGAGCGCTATGAAAAGATCGCGCCGACCAATACGCGCGGCGCAGGCGACCAGAGCGTCCACAAGCAGAAATTGAAGCAGCGCTCGCAGCAGTACCGCCGCCAGGGCATGCGCTCTCCGCGCAGGGAGTCTGAGGCGGAGCGTCTCAAGAGGATTGCCGCGGAGCGCGCCAAAAAGCCGCAGCTTGTGATCAAGGTGCCGGATGAAATTTCCGTGGGCGACCTTGCCGCTATGATGAAGCGTACTGCCGCGGAGGTCATCAAAAAGCTGATGACCCTCGGCGTGATGGCCACGGTCAACGAGATCATCGATTATGATACGGCTGAGATCGTAGCCTCCGAGCTGGGCGTAAAGGTGGAAAAGGAAGTCGTCGTGACCATCGAGGACCGCATCATCGACGACAGTACGGATGACGATAAGGACCTTCTGCCGCGCGATCCGGTTGTGGTGGTCATGGGCCACGTCGACCACGGCAAGACCTCCCTGCTCGACGCGATCCGCCATACCTCCGTAACGGAGGGCGAAGCGGGCGGCATCACGCAGCATATCGGCGCGTATCGCGTTTCCATCGACGGGCAGGACATCACCTTTCTGGATACCCCTGGCCATGCGGCCTTCACTGCGATGCGCGCGCGCGGCGCACAGGCGACGGATATCGCCGTCCTCGTCGTCGCGGCGGACGACGGCATCATGCCGCAGACGGTGGAAGCCATCAACCATGCGAAGGCGGCAAATGTTTCGATCATCGTTGCAATCAATAAGATGGATCGCCCCGGCGCAAACCCGGAGCGCGTGATGCAGCAATTGACAGAGTATGAGCTCGTCCCCGAGGAGTGGGGCGGCGATACGATCTGCGTCCCGGTTTCCGCCAAGGCGCACCAGAATATCGATAAGCTGCTGGAGGCCATCCTGCTTGTGGCAGAGATGAAGGAATTGAAGGCCAATCCCAACCGCGCCGCAAAGGGTATCGTAATCGAAGCACGCCTCGACAAGGGGCGCGGCCCGATCGCAACGCTGCTCGTCCAGAACGGTACGCTCCATTCCGGCGATATCATTGTGGCGGGCACGGCAGTCGGCCGTGTGCGCGTGATGACGGATGACCGCGGCCATAAGGTGGAGGAAGCCGGTCCGTCTGTACCGGTGGAGATCATGGGCCTTGCGGAAGCGCCGCAGGCGGGCGACGGATTCGACGCGGTTTCGGATGAACGTTTGGCCCGTACGCTGGTCGGCCAGCGCAAGCAGCAGGCCAAGGAGGAGCAGTTTAATGCGATCCAGAAGGTAACCCTTGACAATCTCTTCGCCTCGCTTCAGGATGGGCAGATGAAAGAGCTTAATATCATCATCAAGGCGGATGTGCAGGGCAGCGTGGAGGCGGTCAAGCAGAGCCTTGAGAAGCTCTCCAATGAAGAGGTCCGCGTGCGTGTCATCCATGGCGGCGTGGGTGCGATCAGCGAATCCGACGTGATGCTCGCCCATGCGTCCAACGCCATCATTGTGGGCTTCAATGTCCGGCCCGACCCGGTGGCGGCAAGCCAGGCGGAGCGCGACGGCGTGGAGATGCGGATGTACCGCATCATCTACGACTGCATCGAGGATGTGGAGCATGCCATCAAGGGCATGCTTGCGCCAAAGATCCGCGAGGTGGAGCTCGGCCGCGCAGAGGTACGCAATACGATCAATATTTCCAGCGTGGGCCGCATCGCAGGCAGCTATGTCACCGACGGTAAGGTCCAGCGCAATGCGAAAATCCGCGTCGTGCGCGACGGTATCGTCGTGGCAGAGGACGAGATCGCTTCCCTTCGCCGCTTCAAGGACGATGTCAAGGAGGTTGCCCAGGGCTACGAATGCGGCATCGGCCTTACAAAATTCAACGATATCAGGGAAGGCGACATTCTAGAAGCTTTCATCATGGAAGAATACAGGGATTAAGGATGGCCTCGCGTTTCGCGCAGGCCGAAAGGTATGAACGATAAATGGCAGGATACCGAATTGACCGCGTATCGGAAGATATCAAGCGGGAGATCATTGCAAGTATGCGCGAGCTCAAGGACCCCCGTATTCAGGGGATGCTGACGGTCGTGCGCGTGGAGGTCAGCTCTGACCTTTCCTTTGCAAAGGTGTATGTCAGCGCGATGGAAGGCCTGGAGACGGCGAAGCTTGCCGTCAAAGGCCTGACGAGCGCGACGGGCTATATCCGCCGCGAGGTGGGGAACCGCCTGCACCTGCGCAAAACGCCGGAGCTGAAATTCATCGCGGATGACTCCATTGCGCACGGCATGGAGATTACCAAAAAGATCGAAACTCTGGTGAAGGAGGAAGAGGATGCGAATTGATGTAAAAGCGGCCGCCCGGCTGCTGGAAGGTCAGGACGATATCCTCATCCTCTCCCACGGCCATCCGGACGGAGATACACTTGGCTGCGGCTTTGCGCTATGCCGTGGACTGCAAAAGCTGAATAAGCGCGCGCGTGTGGAATGCGCGGATGAAATTCCAGATAAATACAGCTATCTCTGGCGGGAGGTAGAACGGCCGGACTTTGTGCCCCGCTTTATCGTCGCCGTCGACGTGGCGGATACCAAGCTGCTCGGCAAAGCCTTTGAATCGCGTTATGCGGATCAAATCGATCTGTGCATCGATCATCACGGCTCCAATATCCTCTATGCGGAACGGACGCTGCTTGACGCGTCCGCAGGCGCTACCTGTGAAGTAATCTTCGAGGTGCTCAAGGCGCTGCATGTGGAGATGGATGCGCAGATTGCCGACTGCATTTACACCGGCCTTTCGACGGATACCGGCTGCTTTCGTTATTCCAACGCCACAGCGCGCACCCATCGGATCGCGGCCGAAATGATCGACTGCGGCGCGGACGCCGCAATCATTAATCAGGTGATGTTTGAGACGAAGACACGCACCTATGCGGCGCTTGAGCGGCTGGCGCTGGATTCTCTGGAGATGTATTTTGACGGCCGTGCGGCGCTGGTTACAGTGACGCAGGAGATGTACCGCCTGAGCGGCTCCGATGAAAGCGAATGCGATCCCATTGCCTCTCTGCCGCGCCAGATTGAAGGTGTGCTCGTCGGCGCGATGCTGCGCGAAAAGGTGGATGGCACCTTTAAGGTCTCCATCCGTACGCACAGGCCTGTCGATGCGGCGGCGCTATGCAAGCACATGAACGGCGGCGGGCACCCGCGTGCGGCGGGCTGCCAGATCGAAGGGCCGCTGGAGCGCGCCAAGGAAGAGCTGCTCAGCAATATCAAGGCGGTTTTGGAGGCGTAAATGACCGGAATCATCTGTCTGGATAAACAGGAGCATATGACCTCCTTTTCCACTGTGGCGCGCGCACGCCGAATCGTAGGGGAAAAGAAGGCGGGGCATGCGGGCACGCTTGACCCAATGGCAACGGGGATTCTGCCGGTATTACTCGGCGGGGCCACCCGTTTTATGGAGTTTCTACCGGTACACGATAAGGGCTACCGCGCGCGCATCCAGCTGGGGATGACCACCGACACGCTCGACACGACGGGGACGGTGCTCACACGCAGCGGGGTGCGCGTTTCCAAAGCGCAGGTGGAGCAGGCGCTTGCCGCCTTCCGGGGCGATATCCTGCAGGTGCCGCCCATGTATTCCGCGCTGTCGAAGAATGGTGTGCGGCTCTATGAGCTCGCCCGCAGGGGCGAGGAGGTTGAGCGGCAGGCACGGCCTGTAACGATCTACCGGCTGGAGCTCACAGAATTTGACGGGCAGACGCAGGAATGCACGCTCAATGTGTTATGCTCGAAGGGCACCTATATCCGCTCTCTTGCGGATGATCTCGGACGCATGCTCGGCTGCGGGGCGGTCATGTCCGGCCTGCGTAGGACGTATGCCGTCGGCTTTTCCCTGGAGGACTGCGTCACGCTCGACACCCTGTCGGAGCTTGCGCAGCAAGGGAAGCTTTCGCAGTGCATGATCCCGCTGGAGCGCGCGCTGGCGGCCTATCCATCCTTATCTGTGACACAGGCGCAGGCCGTGCGATTTGCAAACGGTGGCGCGCTCGATGCGGACAGGCTCCGTTTTGCAGAAAAGCGGGACGGCCTTTTCCGGGTATACAGCCCGGATGAACGCTTTCTCGGCTTGGGGGAGCTGCTGCCAGGAGAGCGCGAATTGAAGGTCAGGCGGGTTTTTCAGGAGACTTGATTCCATAGCGGTTGACGCTTCCGAAAGGAGGAAAGGTTTATGCCGTATGTAACGGACTTTCATACATTGCCGCAGAAGGGGACCGCGCTTGCGCTCGGGAATTTCGACGGCGTTCATATCGGCCATCGGGCGGTTATTGGCGCAGCGGTCCAGATGGCGCACCGATGGGATCTTCTGCCCGGCGCGGTCGTCTTTCGGGAGCATCCGCAAAAGGCTCTGCGCGGCGCGGCTCCTGCGCGTTTGTGCGACGATCGGATGCGCTTGCGGGCGTTTGAGAATGCGGGTGCAAAAGCGGTGTGCGTACTCGATTTTGAAGAGATTATGCCCCTTTCCCCAGAAGCCTTCGTTGAGCAGATTTTGGTGCGCCGGCTGCATGCGCGGGCGCTCTCGTGCGGCTATGATTACCGCTTCGGCGGTGGCGGCGTGGGAGACGCGGGCAGGCTCCGGGAGCTGTGCCTTCATCACGATATCCGCTTTTCCATGACAGACGAGGTGGATTTCGGTGGCCTTCCCGTGAGCAGCACGCGCATCCGGGCAGCGCTTGAGCAGGGGAGGATGGAAGAGGCCAATGCGATGCTCGGTAGGCCCTTCTGCTATGATTTCACCGTGGTGGGCGGAGACCGGCGCGGGCGGAAACTGGGCGCCCCAACGATCAACCAGTTTTTTCCTGAGGGCTTTGTTGTGCCGAAATTTGGCGTATACGCGTCGAAAACGCTGTTGAAGGGTGAATACCACCCCTCAGTGACGAATATCGGCCTGCGGCCCACGATCGGGACACAGAGCCTTCGCAGCGAAACCTATATCATGGATTTTAAAGGCGATCTCTATGGGCAGAATATTGAGGTTTCATTGATGCATTTTTTGCGCGGAGAGGTTAAATTCGATTCTCTTGACGGGCTGCGCGCGCAGATCGCGGCGGACGCACAGGCAGTGAGAAATTTGGTTGAGGTAGGGGAGCATCAGAATGCGGGAAATACAGGCGGTACTGTTTGATTTTGACGATACCCTGCAGGACAGGGAGGCGGCTTACCGGAGCTATTGCGCGGCCTTTTTGGCAGAATTCTTTCCCACTCTCTCAGAGGAGGAAAAGGCCCGGCGTATCGACGAGATGGAATCCCATATCGAAGGGGGCTACCGCAAACGCGAGGACTATTTTCCAGAGATGATCGCGCTGTGGGGATGGGCGGAGCATCCGCCGCTCGATTTTCTCTGCCGCCATTTCAATGAGCACTACGGCGAGCATGTCGCGCTTTTCCCCGATGCCATACCCACAATTGAACGGCTGAAGGCGCAGGGATACCTGCTCGGCATCGTCAGCAACGGGCCATCCGTTTTGCAGAATAAAAAGCTCGATACGGCCGGGATTCGCGGCCTGTTCGACGTGGTCGCCGTCTCCGGGGATTATGGCATTCATAAGCCGGACAGGCGCCTTTTCGATCTCGCAGCGCAGAAGCTCGGCGTGCCAAATGAATCGTGCGTATTTGTGGGCGACCATCCGGTCAATGATATCAAGGGCGCGCTGGGCGCGGATATGCAGGCTGTGTGGATGAATTATGGAACCTTTGCCGGGCAGCGTACAGAGGGCGTGCCGGAAATTACGCGCGTTTCTCAGGTAATCGGCCTGCTGGATCGGGAAAAGCTGCCACGGAGCGAAAAAGGGCGCGACACGATATGAACCGGATGCAGCTGCTGCAGGGATATCGCCCGGCAGACACGACTGATCTGCAGGAAAATAAAAAGCAGGCGATTGCGGTGAATGTGGCGGCGTTGTGCTCTTTTGTCTCCCTGATTTGATCGGCGTTTGTCGCCTTCCACTCCGTGTGTCTCTGGTCGGCTTGGGCAATAGGCAGAATGAGGAAAAATAAAGGAATTAGCCCTTTACATTTTTCCGGCTATATGATAAAATAATCAAGTATTGTGCCCTGCTCTCGGCACTTGGATGAAACCGCACAGCGGTATGCCACCTGCCTTCTGCTGAGAGCCCGGCGAATTTTAGAATGAGGTGACAGTCATGACCAACGAAGAAAAAAAGGCAATCATGGCCGAGTATGCGCTCCACGAGGGCGATACCGGCTCACCGGAAGTGCAGATCGCGGTGCTCACCAAGCGCATCAACGATCTGACCGAGCATCTCAAGGTGCATAAGAAGGATCATCATTCCCGCCGCGGCCTGCTGAAAATGGTCGGCCACAGGCGCAACCTTCTGAAGTATTTGCAGGATAACGATATCGAGCGCTATCGTGCGATCATCGCACGGCTTGGCATCCGTAAATAATGCCGAATTGAGGCAGGCGGGGAGGCCTTTCTCCCCGGCCTGCCTTCCTGTCTGTTAAGGAGCAATTCTGACAGATTCCGATCTTTTTTGCATCCATTCGGGCAGGTGCATGATTTAGCAGTGAATCGAGCGCATGGCTTTTTATGGCTCGTGCGCTGGATTTATTGCTAAGCGTGTTGCCTCCCGTGGAAATATTTTTTACGAGGTAGAGACATGTTTGAAAATTACAGAAAGTTTGAAACAGTCCTCGCCGGCCGTCCGCTTACCGTGGAAACCGGCAAGATGGCGCAGCTCGCGGGCGGTTCCTGCCTGATCAGCTATGGCGAGACCCAGGTGCTGTGCAATGCGACGATGTCCGACAAGCCGCGCGACGGCATCGACTTCTTCCCGCTTTCCGTCGATTTTGAGGAAAAGCTCTATGCCGCGGGCAAGATCCCCGGCTCCTTCCAGCGCCGTGAGGGCCGTCCGAGCGAGAAGGCGATCCTTGCCTCCCGCGTCATCGACCGCCCGATCCGCCCGCTGTTCCCGAAGGATATGCGCAATGACGTCGGCGTTGTGGCGACCGTCATGTCCAGCGACCCGGATTGTTCTCCTGAAATCACAGCGATGATCGGCGTATCCGTTGCGTTGAGCATTTCCAATATCCCGTGGAAGGGCCCGATTTCCGGCGTTTCCGTCGGTTATGTCGACGGCGAATATGTGATTAATCCCACCGCTGAGCAGCGTGAGGTCTCTGAAATGGCAGTCACCGTCGCTTCGACGGACAAGCTTGTCGCCATGATCGAGGCAGGCGCAAAGGAAGTGCCGAACGACGTGATGTTCAATGGCATCATGGCGGGCCACGAGGCGAATCAGCAGATCATTGCATTCATTCAGGAAATCCAGAAGGAGGTCGGCCGCGAGAAGGTCGATTTCCCGTCGAACGATCCGTCTCCCGAGCTTTTTGAGGCGGTTAAGGCGCTTGCCATTGACGATGTGCGCGCCGCTCTCGACACGGATGACAAGCGCGTGCGCGACGAGCGCCTCATCCCCGTCTACGATAAGGTCCATGCAGAGCTCGACGAGCAGTTCCCGGAGGAGATCGATAAGATTGACGACTGCATGTACAAGCTTCAGAAATTCGTCGTGCGCCGCTGGCTGCTCGATGAGGGCAAGCGCGTGGACGGACGCGGCATTGATGAAATCCGCCCGCTTGCGGCAGAGATTGACGTGCTGAAACGGACGCACGGCTCTGCGATGTTTACCCGCGGCCAGACGCAGGTTCTCACCGTGACGACCCTTGGCCCGGTGGGCGATGCGCAGATTCTCGACGGCATCGACGATGAGGAACGCAAGCGCTATATGCATCACTATAATTTCCCGTCCTATTCGGTGGGGGAGACCCGCCCGAGCCGCGGCCCGGGCCGCCGCGAGATTGGCCATGGCGCCCTCGCGGAGCGCGCGCTGCTGCCGGTCATCCCGAGCGTGGAGGAATTCCCGTATGCGCTGCGCCTTGTTTCTGAGGTGCTTTCCTCCAACGGTTCCACCTCACAGGCTTCCATCTGCGCATCCACGCTGTCTCTGATGGCGGCCGGCGTGCCGATCAAGGCGCCTGTTGCGGGCATCTCCTGCGGCCTTGTCACCGAGGGTGACCGCTTCATGACGATGGTCGATATCCAAGGCCTGGAGGACTTCTTCGGCGATATGGACTTTAAGGTGGGCGGTACGAAAAAGGGCATTACTGCGATCCAGATGGATTTGAAGATCGACGGACTCACGCCTGAGATCATTAAGGAAGCATTGGACAAAACCTACAAGGCGCGGCTTTATATCCTCGATGAGATCATGCTCAAATGCATCCCTGAGCCGCGCAAGGAGCTCTCCAAGTATGCGCCGAAGATGCTCACGACTAAGATTTCGGTCGATAAGATCAGCGAAGTCATCGGTAAACAGGGCAAGGTCATCCAGAAGATTTGTGCGGAGTGCAATTGCAAGGTTGACGTGGAAGAGGACGGAAATGTTTTCATTTCTGCGCTTGATATCGATGACGCGAAGCGCGCGCTGCTCATGGTTGAGACGATTGCAAAGGACCCGGAGATCGGCGCGATCTATAAGGGCGTCGTGACCCGCCTGATGACGTTCGGCGCGTTTGTTGAAATCGCGCCCGGCAAGGAGGGGCTGGTGCATATCAGCCGCCTTGACGTCAAGCACACGGAGAAGGTGGAGGACGTCGTCAATGTCGGCGATGAGGTGATTGTGAAGGTTCTCGAGATCGATGATCAGGGCCGCCTGAACCTGTCCCGCCGCGATGCGCTCATCGAGGTGGAGGGCCTAGTGCCTGAGAATACGATCTCCGACGCGCCCCGCCGTTCAGCGCCGCGCAGAGATAACAACCGCGGCGACCGCCGTGACGGACACCGCGGAGGCCGTCCGCCACGCAGGGACTAAAGGGCATGTAAAGCAAGTCTACTTTACGCCATAAAAATACGCCCGGAAGGTTGCCAAAAGCCTTCCGGGCGATTTCTTTGCTTTTTGTCTGGACGAAGGTTTCCTCTGAGCTCTGCTCAGCCCGTTCTTACTGGGTCTGCTTCTGCTTTTCCAGAAAGACGAGGAAGGCCTGATGGGTGTCCGTATAGGCCTGGGTCAAATCAGCCAGCCGCTCTTGTCCTGCTGGCGTGATTGCATAACAGGTGCGTATCCTACCATTGATTTCTCTCTGTGTCTCTTTGATCTGTCCATTTTCTAGCAGGTGGTAGAGGTGGGGAATGATACAGCTCGCCGGGATATGGATGGCGCCCTCTGTCCGGGCATTGATGAGCTTAGAGATGTAGTAGCTGAAGCTTGCCTCTTCGTTGATGCAGGAAAGCGTCAGCAGTTCTGCGAGGGCTCTTTGCATGTGTTCATGTGCGTCCATGGTGTTCCTCCTTATTAGTTCGTGATATCCTCCCAATGAGTAAATCCTGCGATATTGCTGACGGCGAAGTCAATACAATGGCAGATAAATTCACTCCGGCTCATATCATAGCGGTTTGCAAGAATATCGAGCTTTGCAATTTTTTCCGGATCAATGCGGATAGTAATCGGCTCTTTTGAATATGGCTTTGGAATAAAGGTTGCCATTATATCTCACCTCGATAAACAGTATAGGGGATATCTGTTAATCAATAAAGATGTAAAATCGATCAGGCGGTTGGGATGTTGCCTGACGCTATCTGATTCAGAAGCGATATGATTATTCTTCAATAACAATACCTATAGGACACTTCTTTATTATAAAGGAAGTGTCCTGTAAATGTGGGCTATCTATGCGACTTTTTGTATCATGTATTCGTTTTACGATAGCACCAAATGACATGGCTTATATGCGCGCGGGTTTTTCCTTATTTACCGTTACCTAGTGGGAAGAGCGGTTGAGAGGTCTGATCGACTAGAAAATGAAGTCGCGTACAGCGAAACCAGACTATCGTTTTCTAGTGGATCAGGCCTTTCCGGCCGATCCCGCTATCTTGAAATTCCAATACTCGTCTCAAAAAATGAGCAATTGACAAATAAATACCATCTGGTTATCATTGGTATGTGACATTACCGCCCACGGCAGGCAGTTAGCGTCCTCGCTTCTTGTGCATTTATTTTTGGCACAGGAAGGAGGTGAGGCTGATGGAGTACATGATTATTACCTTGGTTTTGATTTTGTTACTCATTCTGGCAATAAAAAAAGACTAGCTGCCCTCGTCTCCAAACAGTGCAGCTAGTCTGAACAAATCGGGGACGCTAACGCTTGAGCGGTAGTGTCACACTTTCTATCTTCATTTTATCTTTACGTTTTGAAAATGTCAATAGGGGATGCCTATATTCAACAAGCTTTCTCTCAAAAACTGATCGATTGACAAATAAATACCATCTAGTTATAATTGGTATGTGACACTACCGCTCACGGCAGGCAGTTAGCGTCCTCGCTTCTTGTGCATTCATTTTGTGCAGGGAGGAGGTGAGGCGGATGGAGTACATCATTATTACCTTGGTTTTAATTTTGTTACTTATTCTGGCAATAAAAAAAGACTAGCTGCCCAGTCTCCCAACAACGCAGTTAGTCTGTCATAATGGGGACGCTAACGCTGGAGCGGTAGTGCCACGCTTTCTATCTTCATTTTATCCTTAGATTTCGGAAATGTCAATAGGTATGCC